>Ga0209542_10000958_pt1 | contig 68826 bp, 77 predicted proteins | sample RifCSPhighO2_01_FD_184028 | JGI IMG/M metagenome (GOLD analysis project Ga0209542, IMG submission 184028) | Soil microbial communities from Rifle, Colorado - Rifle CSP2_plank highO2_0.1 (SPAdes) (version 2) | ecosystem: Environmental > Terrestrial > Deep subsurface > Rock core/Sediment ...
TGAGTTTAATTCACTCATTTTACCGCGTTAAATTACGGTCAGAAATTAGATGATTCAACCGACACCCGTATAGTCAGATTTTAGATGATTTAATACGGGCTTTTTTATAGAACAGCGCCAACGGGCGGTTCAGAAGATGCGGTAAAATTTTTATCTTTAGTCGTATAGGAATATTCATAGTCGCATGATATATCAAGAGACTTAAGCTCCCATAAAATTTCTTGGCTATAAAAATCTAAAATATTTAATGGGTGTATAAATGTTTCTAAAGTAGGCTCGGGCGCATTATAGATATTTTTATACAAATTAAATATTCTTTTTTCTTCGTCATTGTGGATAGCATTATCTTTTAAGAAAAAATCAGCAAATATTTTAGAAATATTCTGAGCGGAATTGCCGCTATAATGCATTGCAATAGGAAAAATAACATCCTGTCCCTTTTTACGCGCATTCCTTGCGATGACATCTCCGACGACAAACATTTTTGCATGGTTTAAGCTGAGCGGACAAAGAGGATAAACATATGCAGAAGAAATAAAAAGTTTTTTCATTTTAGTGTTATTAACATTCGACTATATCTATATATTGAGATCCGGGTAGGGGTCGAACCTACGGTCAGAGTATTCAACTCTTGCCTTACCACTTGGCTACCGGATCAAATTTATCATTTCTCAAATAAAAAAAGGGCTAAATGAATAGCCCAGGAGGGCGAATCATCTTTTGACTCGCGAACCCTCTTTTGTATCTTTAACTTTATAACCTTGCGATTCAAGTTCAATTCGAACCTTATCGGCTTCATCCCATTTTTTTTCTTTTCGCAGGGCTTCTCTTTTTTTGATGAGAGTTTTTATTCCTTCGGTGATATCATCTTCTTCTGTTTTGATAAGACCTAATCCTATGGCCTTATCAAATTCAATAAACGTCGATCTCTTGACCACCGGAGAAATTGGCAAACCAACGGCCTTCCAAAGAAGTGCGAGGGCCTGTGGCATATTGAGATCGTCATTTATGCAACCCTTGAACTCGGCGAGCAAGCTCGCGTCTGGCTTAGCATCAGCGTCATCCCACTCAGCAATCCTTTCTCTTAGGGAAAATAACGCTTTCTGTGCGCCACTAAGGCTGTTCCATGTGAAATTCAAACCGGCGCTGTATTTTGCCGTTAGCAACAAATATCTGAAAGAAAGCGGATCGTATCCTTTATCCATAATGTCTTGAAGAGTGAAGAAATTCCCCAAACTTTTAGACATCTTCCCACCATCAACGGTTAAAAAGGCAACGTGCATCCAATATCTTGCAAATTGCTTTCCTGTTGCTGTTTCAGATTGAGCAATCTCATTGGTGTGGTGGACGGGAATGTGGTCGACTCCGCCAGTATGCACATCGATTGTTTCTCCGAGATACTTCATCGCCATAGCACTGCACTCAATGTGCCATCCGGGAAAACCCACGCCCCAAGGACTGTCCCATTCCATCTGGCGTTTTTGACCTTTGGGCGAAAATTTCCAAAGGGCGAAATCTGTTGGATTCCGTTTTTCTGGATTTTCTTCAACACGTGCACCAGACAACATTCCATCTATGTCTAATCTTGCCAAGTGCCCATAGTCGGCCAATTTAGATGTGTCGAAATATACGCCATCAGACGTTTTGTAGGCATATCCCAGTTTTTCCAAACGCTCAATCAATGCGATCTGCTCTGGGATATGATCAGTTGCTTTACTCCAAACAGTCGGAGATTAAATATTGAGGCTGCCGAAATTCTGCTTAAAGAGATTGGTGAAAAATTCCGCTATCTCCCAAGCCGAACGTTTTTGCTCTCTTGCACGAGCCTCAATTTTATCCTCACCTTCGTCGGCATCCGACCTAAGATGTCCGACATCAGTAATGTTTATAACGTGCCTTACTTCGTAGCCGTTGAACTCAAACATTCGCCTGAGGGTATCGGCAAAAATATACGCGCGCATATTCCCGATGTGTGGATAGTCGTAGACTGTTGGCCCGCAAGTGTATATCTTAACCTTGCCGGCCTCCAATGGCACAAATACCCTCTTTTTTCTTTCGTATGTGTCGTAAAGCTGAATTTCGTTTGACATTTTCATTTTTATATCCTCCATTTTAACTCTCTGTGGTTGAATTGTCAAAGCCAAGAACACTCTTGGCGAGCTGACTTCAAACTAACAGGTTTAAAAAAATATCAACCTTTAGACTTTGCTTGAAATTATTAAAAAACCACCTCAATTAAGAGGTGGAACAAAAATTTATAATTTTTTAACTAGGGTAACTAAATCTAATATGTCTCCGGTAGCTTTGCTTTTTATTTTTCTAATCTTTTCCGGCTTAAACCCCATTTTTTTATAAAACAGCCTAGTTTTTTCGTACGGCTCGTATTCAATTGACTCGGCTAAAGTTTCAACTCGTAATTCCTTCAAACCAATATTTTTAAGCTCTCTTTCCAACGCTTCTAAAAGTTTTGTGCCAATGTTTTTCCCATGAAATTTTGGGTCTACCCCCATCCAACTAATTCTTGCCTTACCTTCATCTGAGGTATAACTTAAAAATCCAACTATTTTACCTTTATTTTCTGCAACAAACCCCCTATGAATTTTTAGGTCAAAGGGAATAGATTTACTTACAGCAAAATTATCAAACCATTTAGGGTTGAGTTTTTTCACAACAGCCATAATTTTTTTAAAATCTTTTTCTTTTGCTTTTCTTATTTTCATATTTTTAGCTTTGATTATATTCGTCGCACAATAAGCTGGCAGGGGCGCTGGGAATCCGCTTCGCTAGAACCCGTCGTCGCTCCGCTCCTCCTTCAAAACCCACGGTTTTGAATAATTTCCTACACTGAGGGGACACCAAGTGTCCCCTCCGACCCACCCCTCGGGTTCGATTCCGTGCCCATCAACCAAAAAAGAAAAGCACCCTTTCAGGTGCTTCCTTTTTTGGCAGGGGCGCTGGGAATCGAACCCAGACCAAGGGTTTTGGAGACCCTTATGATACCATTTCACCACGCCCCTATTAAATAAAAATAACACGATAAGTGGTTTTTTTCAATCCTCCGGCAATATTTAGGTCGCTAAAAACCCGAACAAATTCGGTAATTGTTTCTTGATAATTAGACGCTTGAGATAATTTTCGAATCTTTCTGAAAAATCACAATTGTTTTTCTTTGCCGCTATGAAGGATTTCCCAGTTCACAGGTGCTTTTTAATTTTCTAAGCTGAACAAAAAATATGGAGACAAAAACAGTAAGTACGACTAAAATTGCCGCCGGTATTATTAGCTTTAATGAACCGCGCGCCAGCATTATAGACATATTATATGCGCCATGAAGCAGCGCGGCTAAAGCAACTCCGCAAACAACATACCATGTTTTTTTCTTTGTTTCCCGGAAAGAGAGCGCTAAAAAGTAGCCTATTAATCCAGAAGAGAGCGTATGAAGAAGAGTAGAACCCAAAAACCTGACTATTGTCAACACCACCGTTCTGTTCAAAACGTCGTTAAATGACATTTTGTATGATGGCAACATTAAATACATAATATTTTCGATTGCGGCAAATCCTAAAGCTCCAATAACCATATAAAGCATCACGTCTACGGGCTCGTCAGTTTCCGGACTTTTAGTAATTTTATCTCTGACAATTAAAAATTTAAATATTTCCTCGGTGAATGCAACTATGACAAAAAAATAAATTATGTTTACGGCAACACCAGAAATACTGCTTTTGTTCAAAAAATAAGCGGAAGACACCTGAACCAAAAAAGTAGGAACCGTTATAAGAGCTCCCCATAGAAAAACTTTGGCAACCATTGCCTTAGATTCAGGATGCGCGTCCTTGCGCATATAATACCCAAGCCATAATAGGCTTGGAGAAAGGCCAAAAAAAATATATAAGATAAAAAAATAATCCATTTCCAGCTGAATAGTTTATTTTATGCCGTCTAAAACCTTTAATGGCACCCCTGTGCCGGCGCTCTGGAATAAATCTGCCGATGTGAACAACGTCTTGAGGGATGATAATATCGGGGCAAAATTATTCCAAAACAAAAATATTACTATCGGCAAAAAAACGAGCAGCATCACCACGATTATAATATACGTTCTTCTATCTAATGCCATAATTATAATAATTAATAATATAAACCTCTAAATATTTTAGTACCTGTATGCAACAACGTTTGAAATAATTATAAAAACTATGACCAAGAAAACAAATCCTATAATTATAAAATCTATTAAACCGAAGCCCCTTGCATTGAGCTTAGGCGCATTTTCTGGATTTTTCATGCGGTAGGAAAAGTTATTTCTTTTGAAGATATTTCTGAACTTTTTCTATAACTTCGTAAACAGAGTGCTGGGTTTTAACAAAATAATCTACGGCACCCAAAGCAAGGCCCTTTTTAATATTTTCGTCATCAGCAAGATTAGACAAAATAATAACTGGCACATCCTTAAGCTCGGTATCTGCCTTTAATTCCTTTAAAACGTCGAGACCGCCCTTTTTTGGCATTATCAAGTCTAAAAGTATTGCATCGGGATGTACTTTTTTTGCGATTACAATGGCATCTTCCCCATTTTTAGCAACCTTAACGTCAAAACCTGCCATTTTAAATTCTTCTTTTACAACCTCAGAGAGAGCATTTTCGTCTTCTGCAATTAAAATTTTCATATTATTGAGAATTATTAATATTTTTCTGTTTTCCTATTTTGCTTATTATATCATACTTACTCACTATATTGATCCCTTTTGTTATATATTTGTGCATCTTCTCTAAATTATCGTCTGTTTTTTTTAATAGGAATTCTACCTCGCTCATCGTTCCTTCGTCAAATTTATCGCCAGACATTTTTTGCAACGCTTTTTGCACATCCTTTTTCATAATTTGATAAGAAGAGGCGATATCTCTTTCAGTAATTAAAATTCTCTGATACCGTTTTATCTCCGCTCGCTTGCTTAAATACCAACCAATCACAAACACGGCGGTTAAAATAAGCACCAATATTGAAAAAATAGCTATTATGAGCGCAAAGGGGCCACGAACGTTTATAATGTCCGACCTTGCCGAAATACCCCATTCCCCGCCCGGATTAGTGGCCGTAGCTTCAATATAGTATTTCCCATTTCTTAAGGGCTGGTCAAAATTGACGAACCATTCTCCCGTCTCCCCTGCAATAATTTCTAAAGAACGGATGAGGTTGTCGGCCGCGTCATAGATACCAACACGCGCAAGTCCTCCCGGCAACGCAGTGCCTTGGGCGCTAACTCCTCTTCCGCTAAAAACATTTTCTTTAACAGAAGTTATTTTTAAGCTAGGAATAACATCGCTGGCCGCGCTTGTTGAAAAAGCGGCAGCAAGGCAGGCGGTCAATATAAATAATATAAATATATTTTTCTTCATCATAAATTCGCCCTCTATTGTTAATTATTATTTTTTGCAGATATCGTGCCTTTCGCAGGGCTCACTCGTTGCTTTGAACCGGTGCGTCGCAAAATTCCATAAAAAAGGTTGTTCCCCTGCCCTCTTTCGACTCAAACCAAACTTGTCCGCCCAATACTTCTATTATCTTTTTAGCGGTGTAAAGACCTAATCCGTTCCCGTCGGGATCGTGAGAAAAGGCGTTGCTCGCGCGAAAAAGCTTCTCGAATATTTTACCTTGTTGTTCTTTTGGTATTCCTATCCCAGTATCTTTAACCTCCAACATAATTTTTTTGCCATTCTCTTTTATTTTAACGGTAATTTCGCCTCCTGGAGGCGTATATTTGACAGCGTTGGAAATAATATTTTGTAAAACAATTCTGGATAAATCAATGTCTGTTTTAATTTTTGAAACGTCCCCGGAACACTCAAAAACGAGTTTTTGTTTTTTTGACTTAACATCGCGCTCGCACCCCTTTATAATATCCTGAACTTCTTTTTTAATATCGACGTCAGAAGGATTTACCTTTAATCTGCCCGCTTCAAGGCGTGAAATATTAAGCAAAACGTTTACAAGATTAATAATTCTTTCGTTGCCAATTTTGATTTCCTTCAAGAATTTTTTCTGCTTTGGAGAAACCTTGCCCACTTTTCCCTTCAGAAGTATTTCAGCATACCATTTTATAACCGAAAGCGGAGTTCGAAGTTGGTGCGAAGCCAATGATACAAATTCACTTTTCGATTTGTCTATTTCCCTTTCTACTGTAATATCGCGAAAAACATCGACTGCTCCTATTATATTGCCCAAAAGAACTACGGGGGCCACGGTTTCGGCCGCAGGAAATCGAGTCTTATCTCCCCTTACATAATAGTATATCGAATCTGCGCTACCGGACAAATCGACGGCCGTCTTTTTTCCGGAGGCTAAAGCGCTAAAAAAACGACTTTTCTCTTTAGGAATTGTTGCGCCCTTTTCATCCTGCAACAATAAAACCTCGTCATAGGGTTTATTTATAACTTCCTCTGGTTTGATCATAAGCATGTCTTCGGCCGCTCTGTTCATAAACGTTACCTTTCCTTCTTTGTCTACTGCGATTACGCCGTCTCCAATATTGGCCAAAAGAGCCTCATCTTCCACCCTTATTGCGTCAATTCTTTCTCTATACTTTTTTTCTGCCTCATAAGATTTTTTTATTTCTCCAGTTTGCTCATCAACTTTCTGTTGTAAATTTTTATTAAAATCTTGAACCTCCTTATAAAGACGGGCGTTATCAACGGCAACCGAGGCCTGTTTTGACAAAGTATCCAAGAGTTCTAGGTCTTCCTTCGTATAGGCATCTCCCGAAACCTTGCTCCCTAAAACAATTATACCAATAAGTTTCCCGGAAATTATCATGGGCAAGCACAAAGACGCTTCAATATGCGTCATGTTTTCAAAAAGTTGGTCAAAACTTTTTTTTTCTTGCGCATTACTAACATCTTTTGAAATCATTTGTATCTCATCTCCCACTAACGGTTTTTGAGTTTTTTCAAGATAGCGGGTTAAAAAATTATCTTGCACTAAGCTAATCCCATTGTTTTCGTTAAAACCGATTGTTTTTGCAATTTTATATTTTATCGCTTTCCCATCCTGATCGATCAGCAACACGCCGGCTCTATCCAATTGCATTGCTTGTTTTATGCTGTCAACGATGGAATCAATTATTTTACCTAAATCGATTGAATCGGTTAATTCATTGGTTAATTTTGAAATAGTTTTTTGGTGGCTATATAAACTGTAGAACAAATATTTATCGGCGGTTTTTTGGACAATAGAATAAAATTTTAAAAGGAGAATAACAAATATGGGCGCTAAAATTAAACCCGACAGATAGGATGCTGACGTAAATACTCCGCCGAAATAGCTGTCAAAAATCCAAGCTAAAAAGAAAAAAATTCCGTAGACAAATGCCGCCGAAACAAGATATATGGCTGTTTTCTTTAAAACTATGCGAATGTCCATTAAACGATAACGCAAGATGGCGTATGCAACCATTAATACGGACACCAATATCAGCCCATTCCAAACGGGATATACATTCAATCCATAAACTGGTAAATAGGAGGTAACTCCTCCGCTAAACCCTACAGTAAAAGCCAGTATCAAATATTTTATTTGATATCTAATTGTGCTCGTAGTTTTCCTATAAACCCTGCTAAGCTCAAATATAACATAAAGAACAGAAGCGACGAATAAACAAATAAAGAAACTGTACAGAGGCGTAGCTGATATGTAATAAAACTGATTAAAAGCAAAATACAATTCATTCACAAACAATTTTGTAAATAAGTCCGCATATAATAAAGAAAAGGTTACGGCATAAAATAGAATTAAAAGCAGTCTTCTTTTTAATTTTAGAAAACTTATCACAAAATGAACCAAAAATACCGGGATAAAAATAACTCCTACCTCTGCTATCTTCCACCAGAAAATTGAGTTCACTTTGTCTGTGGCAGTTCCTATTTTAAACATTCCAAAACCCCACAACGCAATTGAAAAGCAAAAAGCATTCCATACAAGATGGATTTTCTTCTTTCCCTTTATCAGTGTGAAAACACCGACTATGATACACGGAATTAGAACAATTAATCCCGTGATAGCAAAGGCATTCATTGATCCATTATACTATTAAAAGACAAAACAAGAAAAGGTACACATGTGAACAAATAAAAAGCTGCCGAAATGAATCTAAGCAGCTATCACCTTTTGATAAGCGGGCCTTCGGCGCGTAAATCGTCGAATTTTCCCAAAACAACTCTTTCCTGTCTGGCAATGATTTGCAAACCACAGGGAATTGTCCTTCCGGGAGCTACGATAGTTCCCGATCCAATGCGCGTCCTATGGCCCACGCAGGAGCCAAGGAAAAGATTCCCGCTGTCAAAGGGTCTTCCGTCCTTCATCACGGTAACATTTCTCCCATCAACACGGAAATCTGTAAGTATAGAGTTTGACCCCATAAACGTATCTCTTCCCAGAATGCTCGCTGTGATCATTTCCGCAACTGAGAAAACGCCGGGATAGAAAACTGAGTACAGAACATGTCCTACAAGCATGGAGCTTCCTTCTCCAATCACCGACTCCTCGATCACGACGTTGTTTCCGATAGTAACATTGCCACCAATCACAGATGCTCTAACTACGGCTCCGGCGCCCACGGTGACATTGTCGCCGATAGCGCTACCCTCAATATAGGCGGTGGGATGAATATCGCAGTTCCTGCCGACGTTATTGAGATGCCAGAGAATATTCCATCTGTTGAGAGACCCCGCTCTTACGGCCAGCCAAAGTTTTTCCGGCCAAGTTTTTTTTTGCAACCTGGCACCTTCGGCAAGAATGCCAACAATGTTCGCAGACCACAAATTGACCCAATGATCAATTTGAATAATAAAATTGTCGGTCATCGGAATCTTGTACTCGCCGGACTCACACATATGGCGCGGGACTTTGATTGAAGCAAAAAACCTATCAGGGTTAATCAGTATTACGCGCGACAGGTTATCGTGTCCTTCTTCTGGGATGTAGCACAGGTTGTATTGCGTGAAATCATTGCCACGCACCACATCCTGCAGGCTTACAGCTGTTCTCTGGGTGGTTACGCCATTCTTTAGGGCGCAGACCGCAACCCGCTTGCCGTTCCGCGCCTGCCGAAGAAACTCCGCAAGAAGCGCCGGCGTAAAGAAGACGTTGTCATTGAGCATGAGGTACTCCCCTTTATCAGAGATTTCGGGCTTGGAACAAACATAAACTACTTCCAAACCACTTGCCGCCAACGCTTCTGCTTGGAGTTGCGCTAACTTCTTATTCAGAATCAGACAGTCACGAGCGGGTTCTCCAAGGGGCACGACTAAATCATCGTTTCTGACTACATACGCTTTCATGTCACACCTCCCTATTTTTGTTTGTTGTCAAAACTGAGAACATCTCAGCGCTATCTACTTATTACAACACATTCGCGATTGAATCAAGTAAAAAAAGAGCGGTGATGGTTAAGTCGCCGCTTTGTGTTCTTGTCTTTTGCTGACACGGCCAAAATCGACAGATATAGCGTAGTCGATCAGCTTGAAAACTAAATCTTCGTCGATATCGGGAGGTCGCACATACCTATCTCCCAACACGCGTGGCATATTTGAAACATCAAACCGCGCCTCGTGGGTCGTGTAAGGAGTATACGGAGCCACGCCACGATCGAAGAGTCTCTGAAGCCTTCCGAGCATCGTAATCGGGTCTTGACTCTGCGACTGCCCGTAGCACAAACCCGTTATACCGAGATGTCGCAACGAAACATCGTTAAGCAACATAATTCTTGGCGGGTTTGGATGGACAACGTGATACACCCCGCCTTCTGCAGGAATTTCCGCAAGATCGGCAAGCGATTGCGCGGCCCAATCAATGGGCACGATGTTGAGCGTAGAAACAGGAGAAAAATTCGCCAAGATGGGAAGCCTAAGCATCCCGTTTGGCTCAACGCCGATTTCTCCGATATCGCATCCCGCCTCTGCAAGCTTTCCGTGGCAAAATTTACTCATCTCGCAGTAGCGCCTTACGAAAACATAGAACCCGTTAAAAGCGGTTGTATGCCCCGTGATGGTATCGCCAACAACGATACCCAGACGATAGATGGAAAACTTCCCATTTTCCCACCTTCTCACCAGCTCCTCAGCTTCGAGCTTTGTTCGCTCATAAACGTTGCGGCAAGTCTGGCCTATATCCAGATCGTCTTCCCTAAAGTTGTCGGCATCTCCTGCCACGTAAGCTGTGCTAACATAGTGAAAATCCGGAATCTGCATGTACTTGGCAAGAACCAAGATATTTGCAGTCCCGCGAACATTGGTGGCAGTTATCTCCCTTGCCTGCGACTCTTCAAACTTAATCGCCGACGCGCCGTGGATAACTGCGTCAATCCTTCCACGCCAACGATTTATTTGCGCCCGATCGACTCCCAATCCGGGAAAAACAATGTCTCCGCACAGCACTTCAACGTCAAGCGCGCGCCCAAATGCTTTCCTTAGCCTGCCTTCGGGGTCATCTCCACGAACCAAACAGATCAACTTGTGCCCCCGCTCTATCAAGAGAGGAGCCAAGCTTGATCCCACCGTACCGGTTGCTCCGGTAAGCAGAATTGTAGCCATAACTCTTCTCCTACAAAAAAATTTGAAAAGATCTAGTTGAGTACTGTCCCAACATACTATTTAAATCATAACAATAAAAATGAGCTTCGTCAATTATTTTTCGCTTCTCGATATACAAACAAAAACGCCTCTTGCTAAAAAGACGCTTTTTTATAAAAATTAACCGATCTTGCTTATTTTAAACTTAATCTCTCCCTGATCCGGGCAACTATGCCATCAGCCGTTATGTCAGATTTAACAATATAATCCGACGCAGTTTCTATTGCATCACTAATATGGCTTAGGTCTCCCAAGTTTGTTAAAAAAATAATCGGAATTTTTATGTTCTCTTCTTTTAATCTTTTTGACATAGCTATCCCGTCCATTTTGGGCATTTCTATATCTAAAAGAACCAAATCCGGGTTTTCCTTTTTTGCAACAGATAATCCTTCTTCCCCATCTCCAGCGGTAAGTACGATAAACCCCTCCTCCGTAAGTTTTTGAGAAATAATCAATTGATAGCTTTTTGAATCCTCTACAATAAGAATTTTTGTTTGCTTGTTTTCCATGGATTTTTAATTATACAAATTTAGTTTATTAAAATTTTATTTTGTTTTTACCGGCGGTTCTGCCGTGTTTCCGTTTTTTTCGTTAGATTCACTTACCGGAACAGTAAAGTAAAAGGTGGCTCCCTCGCCTTCGGTTGACCCTACTCCAACAATACCTCCGTGCGACTCTATTATACTCTTTGTTATGGCTAAGCCTAAACCGGTTCCTCCTTTTTGCGCAAAAACGGTTTTTACCTGAACAAATTTATTAAACAACTTCCCTATCTGATCTTCAGCTATGCCAGCTCCCGTGTTAGTAACGGCAACAAATAAGGAATCTTCTATGTCTAAAAAGTCTTCCTTTACAAACCAGCTGATACCGGCGCCCTTCGCTACCTTTTGAAGACTTTCTCCTTTTCTGTACAACAAAATCTGTACCTCTATACTGCCATTTTCTTTGTTAAATTTCAACGCGTTAGAAATAAGATTGTTTAAAACCTGAGAAATTGTATGGGGGTCAAATAAAACCTTGTCTGGCACCTCATCTCCAAACTTAATTGCAAGTTTAACGTTAGCATCTTTTGAGGCAACGTCAAAGAACAGAACGCGTTCCTTTATTATTGCCCCAATATCCGAAGGCTGTTTTGTGAGCGCAAATTTACCTGCCTCAATTTTGGCCACATCCAAAAGGTTATTTACAAGTTCCAGCATATCAGAGGAACTTCCATATATTATCTGTAAACACTCGGCACTTTTCGCTTTTTTCATCGCAGACGATCTCATTAATTCTGTTATTTTTTTAATAGAGTCCAGCGGAGAACGCAGTTCGTGCACCAGCATGGAAGTAAAGTCATCCTTAATTTTCTGGACTTCCTTCTCGTGCGTCATATCGCGAAAAACAATCACACATCCCAGCGTTTTTCCCCCATCTTTAACAGGGGAAACAACTATCTTAAAAAAACGGCCTGCAAGCAAAACTTCGTCAGAAACAAAAATATTATCCAAGCGAATACTTTCTTCAATCTTGTCTTTTAGGTCTATTTTGCTTTTAACTCCCTCTGAAAAATCTAATAAAGATAAATTATTTTTTCCTTCCACGCCCGCGGCTTTTCTGGCCGCAGGATTCACGACAAGGACTCTATAATCCATATCGCTCATAACTACGCCGTCTGTCATACTTGCCACTAAAGCATTCATTTTACTGTTTTCGGCCTCAACAACATTTTGCAAACGCACTACGGCTCCCGTTGCTAAACCCGCTATTTTCTGTATGGTGGCTATTTGTTTTTCTCTGTAGAAATTATCATTTGAACTGACTACCGTTATCAATCCTGCAAAATTCCCGTTCATTTCTATGGGGATATTAAAAAATGATTTTACGTCATCCTTCGACTCCTCGTTTAAATTAGCCCCCCAAATTTTTTCCTCTATAGTAGCGCCCGTAAAATTACCATTAAGAGAACTTATCATTTTTTCTTTTATATTTGCAATGAATTTGCTAGAAACGGGTTTTTTAACATACGCTCTGAAGTTTATTTTTCCCGGAAGAAAAATCATATACGCCACAGTCGTGTAATCAATAAAATCCGGCAAAGATTTTATAATAACCTCTATAACATTTTGAACCCCCAACGAATATCCCATTTTATCGCTGAGCTCATTTAAAATTGTAATTTCATAAAGCCTATTTCTGGTATCTTCTTCTCTCTCTATCAGATTTTTCCTATCCTCCCTATTTTTTTGGAAAACAAAAAACTCCACCACTCCAATAATAGCGAGCACTATAAATATAATTAGAACTATAATTTCTGTTGCCATTTTCCCTATAATAACTTTTTTAATTATACCACAAAATAAAACCGAGTTGTGGCTCGGTTTCTTCTATCAAGTTTTTCATTAGATTAACAAGTTAACCGCGCTTTTTTATTATCAACCAATAACCTAGAACTACGGCTCCAAAAATTAATAAGATTATAATAATCCAAATAATATTTGCGACTATGAAATCTATTATGTTACCGGCAACAGCTCCTGTAATAGACGCAATAGCCGATAAACCGATCCCCTCAGATATTGCTTCTTCTTTGTCCGCTTTCGGTAATGAAACAGGAGTAATTTCCGGGGACGGTAAAGTTTGGCCTGTTTCTTCTGCGGTAATAATATTTTTCTCAGCCACGGGTTCTTCCGTAACAGGTGTCGCACTTGTTGTTGAAACTTCAATAGCAGGTTCTTGTGTTGCCGCGCCTAAAACCGCCGGCACGGTTCTTATCATATATTCCCCACTTACCGCCAAAGATCCGTGAGAAACTGTTCTGAAATAATAGGCCCTTGCCGAATCCAAACCGGTAATAGTAACTGAATGCGAGGTGACTTTTTGGACATTATCATAGTTTGGCGTTGTATGAGCATATCCATATTTGGGCGAGTCTCCCACACTGTCGGTCATATCCAAGAAATGAGGCTCTCCCTCGGCTGAATAAATAACCTGGCTGCTGCTCAAAAAATTTGTTGTCCAGACGAGTGTTATACTGTTTTCGCTAATATTTGGAGCATTGATAGATTCTTCCGCAATCAACAACATTGGCGGTGGTAAAACATATCCGCCACCTCCCCCACCGGAAGGTGGCGGTGTGGGTGTCGGAGTTGGAGTCGGTTGAATTAAATTTACAGTTATAGTGAATAATTCTGTTGCACTATTATTTGCCATATCAGTTGCAGTACAGGTTATAGTGGTTATTCCTACCGGAAATTTATCACCAGAGCTGTTATCGCAATTTACTATAACTGCTCCGTCAACAGCATCGCCGGCCGTTGGCTCGACGTAATTAACTATAGCTCCCGTATCATCTGTTGTTTCTTCTGTAATATCTGACGGGACCGTAATAACCGGAGCCGTAGTGTCTATAACATGGACAGTTCGAGTTACTTGGTCAGCTGGATTCCCGCCGGAATCTGTAACGTCATAAGTAATTATATAGTCGCCCACAATGTCAACATCAACAGGATTTACTATAGCTATGTTTGCAGTAATATCGCCATCAAAATCATCGGAAGCCGTAGCGCCATCATCAGTGTAGGGCGTTTTAGTTTCTACTGTTACTTCAACCTCGCCGGCAAGCGTAATAATGGGAGCTGTAGTATCAATAAGAGAATATATTATTTCTGCGCTGTAAAGCTCTGGCGTTACTCCTTCGTCGCCAGAATTAAAAGTAGCTTGATACTGAAAATATCGAGCGTCAGAAATATTAAGAGAGCTTCCGGCAGAATCAGTGAAAGAACCGGAAAAATCACCTGTCGGAGGATTGGTGTCGCCGGAACGCGCGCTAAAAACTAAATCAGTAGAAACAGGAATAATCAGCAATCCACTAACGTTCCCATTCCCCCCATTCATATTGGCCGCCACTTTGACCCATGTTGCTCCGCCATCAGTTGATCTCCAGACATCCTCATCGCCCTCAATTATGTAAAGGTTGCCGTTGTTGTCTGAGGCAAAACGGATTCCGTTGTTAGACTCGCTTCCATTATAATTATCTTTTACTTTAGTCCAAGATACCCCGCTGTCTGTTGATTCCCAGACGTCTTGATTATTAAGGATGAAGAGATTTCCGTTCGCGTCAATTATCATATCGGTAACATTGTTTCCCTCAGAGCTGTTGTAGTCGTCTTTTACCAAAGTCCAGGTAGCGCCGTTATCAATTGATTTCCAAACGTCGGCGTCATTGTCTACAGTAAATATTTTATCAGCAGATGGCAGATTTTCAGACCATTGAATTCGGCTCCAATTTGCTAAATCTCCCGCATCAAAAACCCTAGAAGTGTATACTCCGGATGTCTGCCCGCTTGAAAGCCTTATATGATCGACGCTCCATTCAGTATTAAAATAACTTCCGACATCAAAGTCTAGCTGTGTAATGTCTGTAAATGTTGCAGCATTTACAATGCCAACAAATAGAATCACAACGACACAAAAAATTCCTAGCAGAATTGGAATGTATTTTTTCTCTTTCATCTTTGTACATTATACCAAAGCCAAAATAAAAAACCAAGAGATTACTCTTGGCCTTTTAAAATCTGCGATTCCAAGGCGTGGAGGTATTTTTATTTTTTAGATTCTTTGTGCAGAGTGGTTTTCCTGCAGGTTGAACAAAACTTTTTCATCTCCAATTTTTTTTCAACCATCGCTTTTGTTTTATTTGTAAAATAATTTGTTTTTTTACAAACAGGATTATATGCAGACAATTCAACTTTTTCATTTTGTAAACCTATAAATGTCCTATTTTCCATTGATTTATAGATATTTAATCATTACTAATTCATCTATCAACTTTCCCCTGTGCTGAATTTGTTTTGGAAGTTTGGCAACTTGTTTAAATCCCATCTTTTTGTAAAGTCCGATTGCAGGCTTGTTGTTAGCATAGACTTCCAACTGAATCATTTTAGGTTTTGGATTCAATTCTTTTTTTGCCAATTTTATAACTTCTTCCATTATGTGCTTCCCTAATCCATTCCCCCTATAGCCAGCCCGAATACTGATGCCAAAAATGCCTATGTGATTTCTCCTATGTCTATCAAGACTTATGTCCGTTAAGCCAACAATCTGATTATTGTGTTCAGCAATAATTAATACTTTATTTTTCTGCCTGCTATTTTTCAGAAAACCTTCGACTGCTTTTCTTTCCTCCTTTAAAGAGAATTTTTTATTCATTAAAATCATTGCCTCTTCTGCAATCAAAGAATTGATATAATTCTGGAACTTTTTTGCGTTAGCGATATCGTTGGCACGTATTTGCCTAATCACTATTTTTTTATTGCCAAAAGTTTTTGTTTCCATATATTTTAATTTATAATTTCCGTTTTATCTCCATTGATAATCAACACTTCACCATCACGCAGGGTTTTGTAAGGAATGTTATTGTCTTTATTATATTGAACCTCCTTATCTACTAAAGCAGATTCTGGGTGGTCTGATTTATAGTGAACTGACACATTATAATCTAATATTCCTAAACCATCCCATATGATTTCACTATTATAACCATCCGAAATGTTATTTGGATTATCTACAATATCCAAACCATGCAAACTTTTCTGCAACACTACAACAGCCGCACTAAATCCACCGTAAACAATACTGTCGCCCTTCAACAATTTCGTTATAACGTTATTAAAACCGCTTTGTTTCATCGCTCTTCTTAGTAAAAAAGTATTACCACCATCAATCCAAACCAAACCTTTTGTTCTTAAAAATTTTTCTAGCGCTTTTTCTTTTCCAAAATAATTTCTTAAATCCAATTCCTCAACCTCAAATCCCAAATCATTTAATGCTTCGGTTTCCCCTAACAAATACTCATTTCTGCACTCCTGTTTATGGTCACGGGCGTTAAGAACAACGACCGTATTTTTATTTAGACCAACAAGCTCAACCAAATTTTGTGGCTGGTTTCCAATTTTAAATGATGATAGATATAGGCGCATATGTTTTTATTCTATTTTGCCTTTTCTAAGCTAAAAATGCAAATTTTACAAAAAAACGACGCAAACATGGTGACATGCTTACGTCGTACCCAGTCAGGCTGGGTTAATAAGCTAGGGCGAACGCCCAACGCTTTTTTGAATCTGTCTCCTTGCCACAATGGATGCAATGATGAGTTCCCTCTTCTTCATTGCCATCAAACGGCAGAAAACGGCTTACAGCCTTCGTATTTTGCTTGATGTTTGCCTCGCAACTCTCGTCTCCGCACCAGTGTGCAAAAACATAGCCTCCTTGCTTGATTTTCTCTTCGAACTCCTGCCAAGAATCAGCAATCTTGTTGCTTTCCTCCCGGCGCTTGAGAGCTGCTGCGAATAGGCTAGACTGAATGTCCTCAAGGATTTCATCAACTCGCTTCTTGACTTGGTCAATTGCACATGATTCTTTGACGCCAGTATCTCGGCGAACGAGAACCACTGTACCTTTTTCCAAATCCTTCGGGCCGATTTCCATTCTTATAGGAACACCCTTCTTTTCCCATTCGTAGTATTTTTCGCCAGGTCGCAGATGATCTCGTGAATCGATCTCCACCGAAATCCCCGCTAACTGGCTGGCAACAGACTTCGTGGCCGAAAGAACAGCTTCATCCCCGACTTTAATAATGGGGATAATTACAACCTGCACAGGAGCAATATGGGGCGGTAAAACCAATCCTTTATCGTCGCTATGCATCATAATCAATCCGCCGATTAATCGGGTGCTCACCCCCCAACTCGTCTGAAAGACATTTTTCCTCTGCCCATCTTTGTCCAGAAAGGTGACATTGAAAGACTTGGAAAAATTATCAGACAAATTGTGGGAAGTACCCGACTGCAGAGATTTTCCGTCTTGCATCAAAGCCTCAATGCAGTAAGTCTTCAGAGCTCCAGCGAACTTTTCGCCCTCTGACTTCTGACCGGTGTAGATCGGCATAGCCAGATATTTCTGGACGAATTTCGCATAGACCTCGTTAAGAATCCTTAATGCATACTCGTCAGCTTCCTGCAGGGTTGCGTGAGCGGTGTGGCCTTCTTGCCACAAAAATTCCGTTGTCCTTAAAAACAGTCTCGGACGCATTTCCCATCTCACGACATTCGCCCATTGATTGATTACAAGGGGCAAATCACGGTAGGACTGAATCCATTTCGAAAAAGAGTCGTAGATGATTGTTTCCGACGTCGGACGGACAACCAAAGGCTCCTCCAGTTTGCTTCCGCCACCATGCGTGACAACGGCGAGCTCGGGAGAAAAACCCTTTACGTGTTCAGCCTCTCTCCTCAGAAAGCTTTCCGGAATGAAAAGCGGAAAATAAGCGTTTTTGACGCCCATACCTTTAAGCATGGAGTCCAAAATGGCAACAATCTTCTCCCAAATGGCATAGCCATAGGGCTTAATCACCATGCAACCTCGCACAACAGAATGCTCTGCGAGATCTGCGCTGGCAATAACATCTTGATACCACTGCGAGTAGTCCTCGCTTCTCTTGGTAATAGTCTTCACGGTCGTCTCCTTGTTGGGTTTATGTTCAGATTCGTTAGTTATCAAAGATCCAGCATCTTTAACGATACTGTTATTATTTAACTCTATTTTTACTTTTTTGTCAATATTATTATTCTTTTTCATATTTATTAAAATTTACTTGCAAAAACCCCAACACACATGAATAAAACAAGTCTTCATTTTGGAGGTTATTGATTTTAAAATATAAATATTATATTATGTATTTAGAATACATTACAGAGTGTAGCGTAGGGGTTAACGCACCTACTAAGGGAGTAGAAAATCGCAAGTTCGAATCTTGCCACTCTGACAATTTTAAATCTATTAGTTATTATAGCATTTATTGACAGCCCCCTTCAATAACGACTCCGACAAAAAAATTTAGCCTATGCTGAATTTTTTACTTTTTAATGATTTCAAACAAGGTGGCCCGATCTATTACTATTCGATATAGACACTTAATCAAGCCGCATTATAGATTTTTTGACTTTTTTTAGAAAAAAAATAAAAGTTTTATCGCCCGCCAAAGTAGATATTTTTTATTTTTGGATTCTCTAAAATTTCCTTTCCGCCAGTTAGTGCAATTTTTCCATCTTCAAGAACGTATATTCCATCAGCAATTTTAACTGCTTGTTTTGCATTTTGTTCAATGATGATTATAGAAATTCCTTCTTTGTTTATTTCAACTATTTTTTCAAAAACCTCTTTAACAACTTTAGGTGCCAAACCTAAAGATGGTTCGTCTAAAAGCAAAATTTCTGGGTCTTGGATTAATGCTCTTCCAATAGCCAACATTTGCTGCTGTCCGCCAGAAAGATTACCAGCTAGCTGTTTTCTTTTTTCTTTTAGCTCTGGAAATTTTGTATAAACATCTTTAAAATTCTTCTTAATCAATTTCTTGTCTCCCATTATATAAGCCCCCATCTCCAAATTTTCTTCTACGGTTAAGTTCGAAAAAACCTGCCTGCCCTGTGGCACATAAGACACTCCCTCTTTTATTAGTTTATGGGTGGGTAATTTAGTAATATCCTTGTCTTTGAAAACAATCCTGCCCGAATAAATATGACAAAGATTAAAAATACTTTTAAGCAGGGTTGATTTCCCCGCTCCGTTTGGACCAATAACCGCCACAATTTCAGCCGGCTTCAATTCAAAATTAATCCCTTTTAGGATTTCGTTTCCGCCATACCCAGCTTTTAAATTTGTTATTTTAAGCATGATTATTTAAATTATTCTATCATAAATTTTTACAATTAAAAAGCAGGAATTCGATTCCCGCCTTTAATCATTTTGCAACTTTATTATTCAGCTGGAACAAAATCGTTGTTTTCGATTTTGTACAATGTATACGGCTTGCCAACCCTACTGCCGTTGTTGTCGAAATTTATACTTCCGGTTGCGCCGATTATATCAGTTTTGTAGATATTATTTTTAACGCAATCAACATTGCTTGCCCCACCGCACTCTTTAATGGCGTTGGCCAGCGTTAAAACATTGTCATAAACATAATCTGAGTAAGAGCCGAAATCCGTATTGTATTTCTGTTTATAGCTATCTTTAAATTCCTGCATTTCCTTGCCATTGTATTGCGAAATAAAAGTGATAAAAACATTTTTTAACGAATCCTTGCTAACGTTTTGGATAAGGCCTGGAAGTTTCATGCTTTCAGACGCAAATATCGGCTGGTTCATTCCTAGTTCAGTTCTTTGTTTGAGTATAATAGTCCCCTCCTTAAGGATCGATAGCAATAAAATTGCGTCAGGGTTAGTGGATTTTATCTTCGTTAGCTGAGTTTTAAAATCAGTATCATTGAGATTATAGGATTCGGTATCCGAAATCTGCCCCTTATAATCCTTGGTAAATTCATCTTTTAGCTCAATTCCGACATCATTGTTTATATAAAAAACAGCAACTTTTTTGTAGCCCTTGCTATAAATTATATCAGCTAGCGCCTTTCCTTGAAAATTGTCTGGAGGGTAACTTTTAAAGGTATAATCACCGCATTTTGTAGCAATATCTGGAGCAGAACCCGTTGTAAGCAAAATAGCCTTACTCAATCCCGTGATGGGGCATATGGCCAAGGTTTCTTGACTGCTAAAAGTTATTAAATATTTTAAATTATCAACGTTTATTAATTTATTTACGGCATTAACAGCTTTTGTAGAATCTAACTGGTCGTCTTCGTAAACAACCTTCAAATTTATGTTTTCATCTTTTAAAACTTTTGCTACAGCCAAATCAATGCCGTTTTTTGCCGCCTGACCGTACTCACCTGCATCGCCGGTCATTGGTAAAATTGCTCCGATTGTGATTGAATTGTCGAGATTTATGCCACCCAGATTCTTTATCGAAAAGTAGGCAACACCTATAACTATTACAATACCGATTATCCAAAAAACAATTTTTGTTGTCTTTGTCATATTTTATTTTTTAATTATAATTTAATTTACTTAATAATACCTTTCCCCGCTAATTTTGCAACCCTCCTATTCGCCCAAATAAGCTTCTAAAACTTCTTTGTTATTTTTTATCTGTTCTGGAGTTCCTTCTGCAATAACCGTTCCTTTTTCCATAACAATTACTTTGTCGGCAATGTTCAAGGTAAAATCCATATCGTGTTCAATCAGCAAAATTGTTTCGCCTTCTTCTTTTAATTTTTGCAGTATTTTTGAAATCTTTTCTCGTAGTTTTGGATTTACGCCCGCAACAGGTTCGTCTAACATTAAAATAGAATGCGGATTTATTATTGCTCTGATCAATTCAATAAGTCTTTTCTGCCCGAAGCTTAAATCCCTTGCGGTTTGTTTCCCAAATTTTTCCATATCAACCAAATTCATCATTTCTTTTATTTTTTGTTTTTTAATTTTTGTTGGCCTATTTAATCCCAGCAAGTTTTTCCAAAATTTCGTGTCTTCATTATCAAATGCCAAAAATAAATTATCCTCTACTGTTAAGTTATCAAACAAACTCGATGCCTGAAAAATCCTTGAAAACCCTAAATTAGAAATTTTGTCCGGAGACAAACCAACAATATTTCTATTGCTAAAAATTATTTGCCCGGAATCCGCATCAGTAATTCCAGAAATTAAATTAAACACAGTAGACTTGCCAGCTCCGTTTGGGCCAATTAAAGATGTAATCTGCCCTTTCTCAATGCTAAAACTGCAGTCGTCAACTGCTTTAACTCCACCAAAGTGTTTTTTAAGTTTTTTAACCTCTAGTATCATTATTCTAATTTAACTTTACCGTAAAACCCTTTTGGTTTAAAAACCAAAATTAAAAGCAAAAATAGCGCATAAATTATCTGTCTTGCTGGACCAATAATTGATGATGGAAATCCTATAAATCTTAAATACTCTGGCAATAAAGTTAAAATTATTGCGGCAATAACTGTGCCCTCCAATGAACCCAATCCCCCTATAATCACGATTGAAAAAATAGGAATTAACTCCATTAAAGTAAAAGACGATGGGTCAATATATGTAATGTAGTGAGCGTACAACGAACCGGCAATTCCGGCAAAGAAAGCAGAAATAGCTATCGCATAGAACTTCATTTTGAAAGTATTCTTTCCTAAAATTTTGGCGGCCAACTCGTTATCTCTTATGGATTCCAAAACTTTACCAAATGGCGAAATTATTATCAGCTTTAAAATTAAATATGAAACGAGTGCGACAACTGCAACTAAAATTAAAAACATATAATTATCAGAAAAGTCCAATCCAAATAAATTCGGCTTTGGAATTCCGGGCAATCCTAAGGGACCGTTTGTAAGACTTGTCCAGTTTAAAAGTACGGCATAAACAACAAAAGTGAAACCCATTGTCGCAAGAGCCAAATAATCTCCTTTTATTTTGTTTATCAGCAAAGAAAGCAAGAATCCAGAAATCATTGCTAAAATTCCGGCAGACAAAAAACAAAACCAAAACGGATAGCCGACCAACGCCAGTAATGCCGATGTGTATGCTCCGATTGCATAAAAAGCAATGTGTCCCAAATTCAAAAGACCCGTGAAACCCACGGCTAATTGCAGAGAAATCGCCAGAATTACGTAAATTCCGACAAGTATTAAAAGTGAAATTAAATAAGCTAAAAACATTTATTTCTTCTTACCCAAAATTCCTTGTGGCCTGAATAATAAAAATATAAATAAAATTACAAATGCGATTGCATCTTTGTATCCTGACGGTAAATACCAAATGCCAAAATTCTCAGAAAATCCTAAAAGATACGAACCCAACACTGCCCCAAAAGGACTTCCAATACCACCGATTATTGCGGCAGTAAATCCTTTTATCATCAAATTTGTACCCATTGTTGGTTGTAAGTTTTGCTCTAATCCAACAAGAATTCCTCCGATACCGGCAATTGCTGAACCAATTACGAATGACCAATTATAAATTCTTTCTGAAGAAATTCCAACAATTTCTGCAACATCTTTATTGTCTGAAACTGCCCGCATTGCTTTTCCGATCTTTGATTTCTTCATAAAAAAGAAAAATATGACAAGAAGCAAAAACGAAACAGAAACAATAACAATTTGCAAAGGTGTAATTATTGCTCCTAAAATTTGCAGTCCCTCAGTAACCGGAATGAATCCGATTGTTTTTACATCGGCACCAAATAAAATAAGTATTAGTGATTCAAAAACTATAAGTAGGGAGAAGCTCGCCATCATTAGAATTAAGTTGCTGGCTTTTCTTTTACGCAATTCCCGGAAAACTATAACATTCACTAACAAACCAAATATTGAGGCAAAAATAATTGTTAAAATTATTACCAGCCAAAAATTTATGCCGTGCGACAAAAATAAAAAATATAAAAAATATGCGCTAAATGAAACCGTAGATCCGTGTGCAAAATCACTAAAGTTGCAGGTAGAGTAAATCAACGAAAAACCGAGCGCAACCAAAGAGTATATTGCCCCGGCAATCAGTCCATTGGCGAACAATTGCATAAAAATCATATTTGATAATTTTATACTATTTTCTGGCTTTTGTGAAGCACTGAAAAACAAAAAATCGCCATGGTTGGCGTTTTTTTTAAAAACATCTTATTTCATCCCAATTTTCCCCTAAGAAACGGCATCAGCTTGCTCGGAGTACAATTGGTTTTTATCATATATTTCTCGGCATTCAGAGTTTTCGTCAATTCGCTTTCCGTTTCCTCTCCGCCGTAGTTTGTGAGGATGGACTTAATCCTATAATAATCATCTGCAAAACATTATTTTTACATTACATCCAAGGGCTTCTGCTATCTTTCCAAGGATATCGACTGAAAAGTTTTGCTGGCCCGCCTCCATTCTCGCTATATTGCTTTGCTTTGTGCCTATCTTTTTTGCCAATTGAGCTTGAGAGATATTTTTCTTTTTTCTCAATTCTAAAATCTGATAAGCAATCTCTAATTGCTTTCCGTATTCGTCATAGTGTTTTTTGAACTCCGAATTTTTCAGTTGTTTCCTGAGATAGATTTGAAAATCAACTGCTTTTGTTATTTCTTGGTTATTCATAAATTTTAGGATTACTTAATACGTTGTTATAATTCTCTTGTGCTATTTTAATTTCGGATAGCGTAGTTTTCTCAGTCTTCTTTAAAAATGCGTGAAGTAGAATTATGTTTTTCCCAATGAAGGTAAAATAGAATATCCTATGTCGTTTTGAAGATAAATCAACCCTTAACTCCCTTATCTTTCCTTTAATATGTTTTGAATATGGCTCGTCTAAAACTCCTTTATGTTCTCTCAAAAATTCTACATATTTTAAGACCTTTGCTCTTTCTTTAACATCTAAGCCATTAATATATTCTGAAACCGGACTATTATTCTTAGAATCCTTAAAAAACTTTACTTTGTACTCTATATTATTATATATCATATATGATATGTCGCTGTCAATCATTTTAACTCTTTTTTTGATCATACTACTAAAAATAAACCATGCAAACCTTTTAAGGCGTATTTTTATGGTCTTATTATTTCCTCAAATTTTAAACCTGTGCTCAACACCCGCAACTTAATTTCCCAGACTTTCCAAAATTATAACCAAAAAGATACCATAAACAATGGTACCTTTTTACGACTATCTCCCGAACAAAAGTCTGCCTTAACCTTTACGACCTTCTTTGTGCTTAGTGTGTTTTCTGCAGGTTGAACAAAATTTTGACAACTCAAGTTTTTTTTCAGCTGTCAGTTTTGATTTCTTTGTGAAATAATTTGTTGTCTTGCAGGCACTGCATTGTACTTTTGTAAACGGTTTTTTTACTGCCATACTTGAAAATTTTAAATTTAAAATTTTAAATTTTTAATAATAATATGAGCCGATGGCCAGAATTGGACTGGCGACCTTTCCCTTCGCTTACACCTCTTTTTCTTTTTTATAAGAGGGCTAGACTGTATCTTGAACTTAATTATAAGTTCCCCCTGTCAGTCGTTCGAGCGCCAATTGGCGCTACGGTCTTGACCATTCGTTGGTTATTAACCGTAATTCGGGATTCATTATATGGTTTCCCGTATAATGGGCAAAATCTGCGATTTACCAAGGGAGTGCTCTACCACTGAGCTACATCGGCTTATTTTATTTTTACTGTGGGTAGAGTAGGACTTGCACCTACGAAGGGTCACCCCGCGGCTTTTACAGAGCCGTGCGTTTGCTGCTCCGCCATCTACCCAAAATTTAAATTTTTCGGTAATATTCTTTTATCCAATTCTCAATTTGGTAAAGCAATTTTTTGTCATTATATCTTACGTGAATTAAACCGTATTTCATTCTATCCTTTTGCTCTATTCTAAAATCTTTCCTAACGTATGGTTTTATAAATTGATTTTTAGAGATACTTGTTACTTTATACCAGTATTCCTTAAGTTTTTCAATATCCTGGTTTGCATAACAATATAACTGGACTCTCAACCTGCTCTCATCAACGCGACAAATCACTCTAAGAAATTTCAAAAAAACCTCTATCATTTCAGGGTCGCTGTTAGCCAAATCTACAGACCAATATTTCCCCAAAGATTTACCTCCTTCCGCCCAATACAGCATAATCCCCGCGGTTTTTAATTTCTGCTCTTTTACTGTCAAATTATTTCTGATTAAGAAGCTGGACTTCTTCCTTTTAAAAGCGTTCGCATTTGCCTCATAAAATGTTCGCCGCGGCAAATTCATGCGGTTCATAAACTTAACAACAACCGAGGTGGTCGTGTTTAGGCGTTTTCCAATCTCAATGGTGCTTAGGTTCTCGGTGTAATAAAGTTTTTTTATTAATCTTTTAGATAATGCGGACATATTCTAAAATATGTTACCCTTTCCTAAGTATACCACTTGCCAGCTTTTCATTCAATAACCTTGCTGTGCGATAACTTCCATTCGTCTATTTTTTTATGGTCACCGGAAAGCAAAACTTTTGGAACACGCCATTTCTTTCCCTTCGCAGGCTCAAAAACTTCAGGGCGGGTATATTGGGCATATTCCAAAAATCCTCCCAGACCCCTAGGGTACCCCGAAATTCGCTCTTTTAACAATTGCTCTTTTCCTATAACTCCCGGAACCAACCTTGAAATTGTTTCAATAGCCACCATTGCCGGCAATTCCCCGCCCATTAGATCATAATCTCCGATTGACACTTCCATATCAGCAATTTTTTGCGCCACTCTTTCGTCGACCCCTTCGTATCTTCCGCAAATAAAAATAATCTGGTCTAATTTTGAAAGTTTGTAAGCTAGTTGCTGATTAAATTTTTGGCCCCTTGGAGTAAATAAAATAACCTTTGATTTTTTGTTTCGGATTTCGGATTTAGGATTTCGGATTTTCAAGGCGGTTACCGCCTTGTATATTGGTTCTACTTTTAAAACCATTCCCAATCCCCCTCCAAACGGCCGGTCGTCAACTGTTTTATGCCTGTCGGTCGTCCACTTTCTTAAATTATGTAAATTTATTTTTATAAACTTTTTTGCTTGCGCCCGAGCAATCAAACTCTCGCCCAAATAGGACTTAAACATTTCCGGAAAAATTGTAATTACATCAAACTTGATCATGGCAGCTAGTATTTAACGTTGCTCAATTATCTAAACTCTTAAAACCTTCTCTAAGAGACGCCTAAAATTAGGAAAAAGTTTTATATTGTTTAGCTCGTCTATACTAAAAAACTTAACATCCTTTGATTCGCCCTCGTTTTGCTTAATTTCTCTATTTTCGCCAGAAATTTTACATAAATAAATAATATCATTATGATAATGGTTTCCGACTAATTCACATAAAATTACATAGGGATTATACAAAACAGAAACATCGGTATTAATATCTGCTAAATTATCGTCTTTTCCACCGATTATTTCAACATCTAACCCCGTTTCTTCTTTTACTTCTCTAATAACCGTTTGGCCTGGCGTTTCATTTTTTTCGATATGTCCGCCAGGATAAAGCCAAACTCCAAGTTTTTTATGATACAACAATAAAACTTTGCCGTTATCAATAATCAAAGCAGATGCCGTAAAATGTTTTTCTAAATCATTATTTTGTGCCATATTTTAAGACAAATTATTAATATTTTCAATCATATAATCTAATTCTTGTTTTGTTAAAGCCGGATGGACGGGTATAGAGGTAATACTTTTAGCAAGTTTTTCTGAATTAGGACAAATTCGCTTAAATCTTTCAAATGCAGGATATTCGTATAAAACCCTATAATTATATCTGCTTATGTCAGACGGTATGCCACAATCTTCCAGTAATTTAATTTTTTCTAAATTATTATTAAAATTCAATTTTAGTATCAAGGAATAATAATTAGGACTACCGCCATCAACTATTTTTAGCTCTTCGACAAGCTTATTTTTTATATTACTTACAACATAGTTCGCATTCTTATGTCTTGTTTCCAGTTGCTCTTCTATAAAATCAATTCTACTTATTCCAAGACCAGCCTGCATAGCCCCTAATTTATAATTTAACCCAAAATCAATTCCATTCATATTGCCAAACTGAATAAAACTAATGGCTTTTTTGTAATATTCTTCATTATTGGTAAGGATAAAGCCACCCTCGCCTGTTGCAATAATTTTTCTATCGTGTGTGCTAAAACACGAAATATCCCCGTATGAAGATAAATACTTGTTATTTAATTTCGTACCGTGAGCTTGGGCTAAATCTAATATCAATGGAATATTTTTTGACTTCGCGAAATCTCTTAATTTTTCAACATTTGTTGGATAACCCCACATAGGAACTTCCATAATTGCCTTTGTCTTAGAAGTTATACTTTTTTCTATTTCTTGAATTTTCAATCCCAAATTATCAACTTCAGTATCGCAAAATACGGGTTTTGCTCCAGCAAAGATAATTGGAAATACGGACATTGAAGGACAAGTAGAAGGAACGATAATCTCATCTCCATTGCTAATTCCTAAAATAAATAGTGCAGTTTGAATGGCCGCTGTCCCAGATGAAATAGCAACTGCATATTTAGAACCGAAAAAAGATACGAGCTTTTTTTCATATTCGCCTATAAATTCACTTGTGCCTGAAAATTTTTTAGTTTCTAAAATTCTTTTAACAACAGATAAGTCATCGTCGGATAAAAAAGTGTATTTATCGGATATTTTCATAATTTAATAAAATCAATATTTTTTAATGACTTCTCCGCCTCCTTCTTTCCAATAACAACTCACCAGTTTGCCTTTTCTATTAATCGTAAATATACTTTTCTGGTCTAAACAATTTTTACTTTCACAAAAAGGTGTAAAACCAACTAATATAATATCGGGGCTATTTAAATATTTTTTCTTAAAATTTATCAATTCTTGGTTATATCCGTTTAATTCGTCCTGTTCATTTAATTTATTACGATAAATTGAACTGACTATAATTTCTTTAGAAAAATCTTTACAAAAATTTATTGTTTCTTCTATGTTATTAATATTTTCTGGATGAAGGGTTATATGAATAGATACATTTCTATTGTTTAATTTTAACTTTTTTATAAAAGCAACTGTCTTCTTAAAAGCACCCTTTCTTCCTCTAAATTTATCGTGTATATTCTCTATATGAGAATCTATACTAACCGTATAAGTAGAGAAATTTAGTTTAATGATTTTATCCTCAAACTTACTATCTAAAATAACACCATTGGTGCAGATAGTGACTTTTGGTATTTTTAACATAGCATATTCTGAAATTTTTATGAAATCCGGATGTAGGGTCGGCTCTCCACCAGTAAGCACTAATTTATTCATTCTCTCTTTTACCATCTTATCAATCAATGTAAAAATTTCTTTTTTTGGTAAGAAATCTGTAGAATGGAATCTATTTGATGTTCTGTAAAAACAATAAGAACAATTTAGATTACAAGAAGACAAAAGTTCTAATATAACTTTTTTATCCCCTTTTTTAACATTCATTTTGCAATCTCTATACATATGAGTTTGAAAAAAAATTACTCCAGATCGAAACAAACAAAAACCGTACACTTGGCACGGCCTTGTTCGCCTGAAAAAAATTACAGGCTGATGTTATCGATGTCGTCTGAGGTGGCTTCCGCCTTTCTCTCAGCTCTTGGAGCGCGGCCGCCTTCCGGTTCCTCAATTTTGAGGTTCACTCTGGCGTGGTTCTTTAGTCCAACAATTCGGACTAAGTTCCTGATTGCCTTGGCTGTTGATCCTTCTCGGCCGATTATTTGGCCCATATCCTCTGGGTTTACTTTCAATGAAAGCAATACTCCCATCTCGTCAACTTTTCTTTCAACTTTGACGTCTTTAGGATTATCAACTAATTCCTTAACAACGAACTCAAGAAACTCCTTGTCATTATCTTTTGCCATTGATTCTTGCCCGTCCAAACGCGCAAAGCGCTTTTGTCGGGTCATTCATTCATTAATCTTTATTCTTTGCGACCTTTTCCAGGTAGTAGAATTTTGGCGCGCTTCGCGAAATTGGCTGAAAGCCTGCCAAAATTTCACTACCTGGTTTTAGTTAATTATATTTTACTTTACCAAAAACAATAAGTCAAGATTATGTCCCGACAGCCGAGCTGTCGAGGATCCTCGATACTGCCACAGCAGTATCGGGACAAAACAAAAGAGGGTTTTCCGAGATAACCCACAACTCTTTGCCCGCCAGCTAAGACAAGCACAGCCAGACGAGCAACATTAGTACCGCGAACGGTACCCCGATGACCACCAATACTGCGGTGGCCGTTGCTGTATGTGCCAACGTCCATCTCATGCTTCTCTCCTTTCAATGTGCGTCCGCCCTTGGGCGAGACTAGTTTTCCGATTTTCAGTTCACCACACGCTGTGATGGACTAAAGTACAGAGAGGGTTTTATGGAGACCCTCAAAAACTCCTTGATTGTGCTGCGCCTAAGCGCAGGGATGAAGAACCTGCCATCGGCTCTTCGCGTGATTGTACTCTGCCGACAAGGTCTGTCCGTCGAAAGCCACGCCCTGCCCTCTGTTGATGCGGACGAGCCGCGAAAAATGACCCGGCCTGCTCTCGTCGATGTCGCTGATCGCGGTAGCAGTGACAACCACGTCGTCTCTGCCAGTCGATGCCAGCAACATCACTTGAAGCTCTTGCCCTTTGGTGGTCATGCGTTGCTCCTTAACTACTTGGTTTTCAGGAACGATATTTCCGGACACTTGGATGATTCCTCTAAATTCAATATAAATTACAAGAATTTTTACTGAACCTTTATCATCGTGTTTCACAGCCGGAGCTATAAAGTCGGTTGATAGAGAAATCGCCCAAATGTCTTTTTTTCCTTATTTTACCACATTTTGATTATAGCATATTTAAAGCCATATGTCAAGTATTTTAGGGTGCTTTTCCCGCAATCAAAAACCCGCTTTTGGAGCGGGTCTTTTATGTTTATTTATACTTTTGGCTCCTCGCCCACCTTAATATCCGAAGGATTTTGGGCGGGTTCCTTCGGTTGGTCAACTGGTCCCGACAGCTCTGCCGTCGAGGATCCTCGGTCGCTTTGCGATCGGGACTTTTCTCCTTCCGTTGGCTTTGCTTCCTCTTTTGGAGCCTCGGCAGGTTTATTCTCTTTCTTTACCTCAACTGTCGCTGGAGTAGTTGCAGAAGCTGCCGCAACAGAAGCTTGAGCTTTAGCTGATGGTTTTTTAGATTTCTTAGCAATTTTTTTAGCGTCAATAATTTTTTCTGAAACTAACATATTGTGAACCGTTGCCGTTGGCTTAGCTCCTTTTGAAATCCAGTATAAAATCCTTTCTTTTTTGAAGTTTTTCTTTTTGGTCAAAGGATCCACATTCCCAAGCACTTCAACGGCGTTTCCGCCCGAGGCCGATCTTCTTTTATCAATAACAACCACCCTGAAAAATGGCTGGTTCTTTTTTCCTTTTCTTCGTAATCTAATAGTAAGCATATTTTTGTAAAAACTTTCAAGGGCTACTAATTTACTAATAAGTACGAATATACTAATTACGAATTCGTATATTAGTAAAAAATTCGTAAATTCGTAGCCTTTTTATTTTATTCCCACTTTTTAACATCCAGCGCCGATTTTGCAGCATCTTCCTCTGCTTCCTGCTTTGACAACCCTTCTCCTTCCGCAACTAATTCATCGTTTAAATACACTCCAACCATAAACTTTTTTTCATGGTCCGGTCCGGATTCTTTTATTACTTTATAATTAGGAGTCACAGAAACTTTTTCTTGCGCCTGCTCCTGAAATTTTGACTTCGCGTCCTTATAAGACCCTGTTTTTATTATTTCTCTAAGCTCTGTTAGCAAGTGTTTTTTTATAAACTCATCGCACGGACCATAACCAGAATCCAGATAAATAGCCCCAAGCAGCGCCTCAAATGTATTTGCTAATATGTACGTTCTTGCCTTTCCAAGCTCTTTGCCTTCCCCCCTGGAAAGTAAAAGAAAATCGTTGAAACCCAGCTTTTCCGCGGTGGCGCTTAACATTTTAGCGTTGACTAGGGCTGCTCTCCAATTGGTCAAATCCCCTTCTGCCTTTTCTGGATAGTCGCTATAAAGATGCGCAGTAACTATTAATTCTATAACCGCATCTCCCAAAAATTCTAACCTTTCGTTGTGCTCTAATTTTGAATCAGGATTTTCGTTTAAAAAAGACCTGTGCGTAAATGCCTGCCTTAAAAGATCTTTATTCCCAAATTTTAACCCCAACTTTTTTTCTAATATTTCGAAATCTTTCACGGAAGTGCGATTCTAATATACTAATTCATACTAATAATACTAATGAGTGATACGAATTTTCTATTCGTATAATTGGTATGCATTCGTATATTGGTATCGCATTTTAATTATTTTTTTCTGTTTTTTCTTCCGGGGCGTCCTTTTGGCTATCCGGCTCTAACTGTTTATATACCGTTCCCAGAACCCCGTTAACAAATTTTCCGGATGTTTGCCCGGAAAAAGTTTTGGCTAATTCAATCGCCTCGTTTATGGCGACTTTTGGCGGAACCTCTTCTTTGTCAGAATATAAAAGTTCAAGCAGGCCAATTCTTAAAACATTCCTGTCTATCATCGCTATTTGCGATATTGGCCATTCGGGAGCCGCTTTTTCAATTATTTTATCAAGTTCAGCCAAATGTTTTTCAATCCCCTCCACTAGTTGCCAGATGAAATTTAATTCTTCCAGTCCAGGACCAAAATCTTTCACATTCCTTTCGGCAATGCCTCTTAACGGCGGCTTTTTACCATAAAAATCCCATTCATATAATGATTGTAAAACTATGCTTCTTGATAAGTGCCTAGATGCCATAATTAATTTTCAATTAGAACAGTTAGAACAATTCTAACAATTAAAACATTATTTCCTGGAAAGATCTTGCATTGTCGAGGCGCCCATTGGGCCCCGGTTTTCATTAGAACCTTTTTCCGCGTCTTTTATTTCTTTTTCTTTTATTTTTTTCTCTTTTTTGGTTAACGCCTTCAAAACATCAATAACTTCACTGCCCTTGTAAAATCCGCAGTTTAAGCAAGCTGTGTGCGATAAAATCGGCTTTTTGCATTTTGGGCAAACATTCAAACCAACCGGCCTTATATATTTATGCATCCGGCTTTTTCCTACTTTTGATCTTGTGTGACTATGTCTTGGAACGGCCATATCTTTTGCTTCGCGAAAGAAACTCTAAATTCTAAACTCTAAATTCTAAAAATGGTTGAATTTTGACATTTAGAATTTTGAATTTATTTAGGATTTAGGATTTAGTGCTTAGGAATTTAATATACATATCATATCCTATGTTTTAGTTTTTTGCAATACCCCGTTAGAGATTTGCCATCCCTAAAACAACTTCTTAGATGCGGGCAGTTTAATAGTTAACACGCACGGGGAAAGTTTATTAAACTTTCCCCGTAACATTATTCCATCACAAATCTCTAACGGGGCAATACCCGAGAACGCAAAACATCAAAAAGACGGCCAATCGGCCACCTTTTTGATATTACTTCTATTGGTTATACGGTGTAATTTCCCACCACTGTGGAACAACACTTCCACTGCTTGGAGACACAACAACAGGCCTAAAACCGGAACAACACATTATGTCGTCGCAAATTTGCAGTTTTGTTTGATAAGGATCACTGGCTGATCTTGGCGAAGAATATGTATACTGCGTATTGCCGATAATATAGCTAGTTGGAGACGGGCTAGAGAGATCGTCGTTGCTATATCCGTTATGCCACCACGCATAGCAATCTTTTCTGCCATCTCCGTTAAGGTCTGTTGCAGCGGTGCATTCATAACAGACACCTCCTGGAACCTTGCAATCATCTTGCGAAGATCCTGGCGGTATTAAGTCTTTACAGAAATAGGAAATAGTACTTTCGTCCTCGGTATCATAATGATAACACACGGAACTGTCTGTAAAAGCGGCTGGCTGATTGGGAAGCACTGTTGAGGGCGGTTCATATCTTACCAATGGCTGAGGATGTTCGTATGGGTATTTGTAAGTATCTACGTCTTTATCCTTATCATCAGCATAATCGGGATATTCGTCCTCATTATAATTATTCGGAGGATCGAATGTGTGTGTGTCTTTGTAATAAGCCCACTGAGACGAGACTTGGAGACCGCCCGGCTGCTGCTCCCAAACCTTAACTCTCCAGTAATAACTTACTCCATAATTTATAAAGCCGTTACATGGTTGGGATGAAATACACGAAGTTGGAGATCTCTGCGTAACAAGATATACCGGAACCAGGATATTCTCTGGCGCGGCTTGCGCCTCTCCGGTGTTAAAAACGAGACCGGTTTCAAACTCATCAGTTTGAGTAGAAGGGTCATCATTTATAGTGCTCATTTGTAACTGGTATTTTACATAAGGATCTGGCTCAGCATCGCTATATATCCAACTAAATCTAGCTGAACCTAGGCAGTAAAAAGGTTCCACCTCTAGATTACTTGCTGTAGGTGGCTCGTTTCCACCGCATTGAACATCGTTTATACAAGCAATTCCGCCACCGTCAGGTACACATCTTTTAGCGACGTTATCGCACTCCAACGGATCCTGACATTCATTACTTTCGTTTAAAGTATATATCGTACAAGGCTTTACACCGCCATATGGAACACACTGCCTATTTGAGTTACACGACAGTGGCTGACAATCAGCATCGGTTTCGCAATAAATCTCGCCAGGCTCTTCTGTACATTGAAGAGAGTCATTACAAAATTTTGGAATAGCTTCAGGCTCACAATAAAAATCTCCGATAAAATCGGCCGATGGACAGACCCCAAGAGTCCCTCCGGCTACGCACTCCTTATCAGAATTACATCCCGGCTGGTCCTCACAATCAGCATTTCCATTTTCCAAATCACAATCTTTACCTTTCCCGTCGGAAGTACACTGCTTTTTTGCGTTACATTTCGTATCAACCTTTGCGCAGAAATCATCCCCTACGCTATCAACGGAAGGGCAAACTCCGTGCCCTCCACCAATTTCACATTTCCCGTCTACTGTGCAGGTTGGCTGATCTTCACAATCTGAATCGGATGTACATTCAATCCCCGTTCCCTCACTGGAACACTTTAAGTCATTTGTACAATACATTCCTACAATGCAATCCTCGTCAGTGCTACAAACTCCATGCCCCCCGCCGATAATACATTTGCCATAATCGTTTCCTACGCCACAACTCGCCTGGCTGGCGCAAGCATTTGGATCGCTTATATCACAACCGTCTCCGGCTCCGCCGGAAACACACGCTCCCGTATCATCGCAACCCGTACCAGGAGGACCATCCCCTCCACCGCCTCCACCATCGTCATCATCAGATTTTCTACAGGGGAAAGCACCCCCAGCAGTACTGTCACACCACCTGCCTCCTTTTTCTGGGAGCACTCCATGTATGCAAAACATACCCATAGGTCCTCCGCAATAATTTGTTACAATCTCGTCAAGTTGGCAACAATCTTTTGTTCCACAATCATAAGTGAAATTCAAGCCCTGATGATCACTGTATTCATAGTGGAGCTCTGCGCGACCCTCAATCCCCGTATTTACAACCATATCTTCGCACTCCTTTCCCACTTCGGCGCAAACGTAAATACTATTTCCGTATCTATCTTTCTCGCCACTAGAGCATCGCGACGCACCAGAACACCTGCAAGTTCCCTTAATTTTTGCAGGTATCCCCGATGAAAGAGGGCAACCATTATCATCACCAAATCTTGGTTGAGGTGGATAGCCATAACCCGTTTTGTCATATTGATAGCAACGCCCCATGTCTATATTGTTCTCGCCCCAGCCACATCCATTCCCCGTATAACTTGCACAAGAACAAATAAAAGTTGTTTTCGCGTCATTCGGTGGTTTTTCGTCTCCTGGAGAATTTTTATAATGCTCATCTGTAAGTATTTCCTTAATATTTTGACAAAACAATCCCTCTGTCTGTATTTCTCCGTTAATTTTTGGACGCCTATCGAATGTTGTTCCTGGCTCAGTTCCATCTGTTGCTTTAGACGCATCAGAACAACTCGTACAATCCAAACAATTATTTACGCATTGACCCTTTTTCTCTTCTATTCTACCGTTACATATTCGTTCAGAAAAAGGTTCACAATCGGGGGCAAAAACATTTACATATGTTTTATCGACATCGACACATTTTTGACATCCATCGCATATATTTGGCGCCGAAGCCGTGGTGGGACAACACGTTTCTCTTTTTTGAGGAGAAAATAATCGAGGAGAAAGACCTGCGCTATTAGAATTAGGGCCGTCATATCCTGAACTAGTGCAACAGCCTTCGTCGCTATTTTTTGCATATACTATTATTCCTTCTGTATTAGGATCTCCGCAACAAGCTTCCGTGGTTTTGTTGTATTTTATTCCTACTCCATTGCTTGAGCTCGAACAACATTTTTCTGTGGCCGTAGTGTACACAACCGAAAGGTCGCTATTTGGATTTCCACAACAAGCTTCTTTGATTGGATTGTAGGCGTTGTCTTTGTTATGACACTTAGCGCCCGGCGTCGGAGTCGGTGTGGGCGTAGGTGTTGGAGAAGGACAATTAGTAAAATCACAATAATTACCAACACTCACACACCCCGCCCCGGCAGTAGTGGTACATATGCCACCCGGACAGCATAACCATTGAATTGGAGTCGGTGTCGGGGTAATTGTGGGGCTTGGAGAAATTGTGGAGGTTGGAGAGGTTGTAGGACTCGAACTGGGGGTTGGAGCAACGCATGTTCCGCTTTGACAAACTCCACTCACCCCGGAAGAATTAACGCAAGAAGAACCGGCTAGGTATGGATCTGGCACACACCTAGATGCATCGTACGGAGAAAAAAGAGCCGTATTACATGCCGGACAACTTAAACACGCTTGCCCGGAATATGCATAACAATATTGCCCGTGATCACATGGCCCAACACAATCAACCGTACAAAAACCTGAACACGAGCTAGGCGTGGGCGTTGGAGTTGGTGTGGAGGCAGGGGTAGGCGATGAGCTCTGCGCATAAACATAATTATTGTAATAATTTCCCGACTGGCTTAATAAAAAAACTGCCAAAGGGAATAAAACAAAAAGCACAATAATATATAAAACTGACGAATAATTTCTTTTCATTTTTTATATAATTATTTTATGACCCCTTAACTTTTTCTCCGGGCAAAGGAATAAAAATAAAAACTTCTTGCCCTTCAATTTTATTGCTTGAGGATAAACCCAAGCTTATATTTAAACGATACCCGACTTTAATTTCGCTAAACTGGGCTGTTCGGTAATACGAGCTAGCTGCAACCCCGTTTTCTTCGGCAGTAGGCTGAACAAAAAGATTGATCTTAGCGCTATTATTTACTGGAATCACTAATGTTTCACCATTAGAATTCAAAGATATATCCCTCCCGCTTATCTTAGTTACTATTCCATTGGCATTAAAAGATGTAGCCTTAGAAGATAAAAATTTTACCGCATCTTCTGAACCGCCCGTTGGCGCTGTTCTATAAAAAAGCCCCAGGCTAGTACCTAAAGCAAAAATAATTAATCCCGCGATAATTAAAAAAATAATTTTTTTAGCCATTTTTTTTATTTCACAAGTTTTGTTTATATAAACCAAAACTTGCAAAAATATATTTACAGTACTATTCGTATATTCTACTACTTTTTAAAAAACCAAACAACAAGTCAAATGTTTATGGCTGTGGATAAGTTTTACATAAAATAAAAAAGGCAGAACGGGTGTTCTGCCTACTTCGCAACGGGGATAAACGCAACCTTGTCGGATGGCTTCCCTTCCATTCGGCCCAACGTGGTGCCTCCCGCGCCATCACCACCATCGTTGGAGAGATTAGAAACAATCTTCTCGAATGTGGTGCAAAGCTTCAACTTTGCGAGAAAAGAAGGTGAATTGTGCAAACTCAACCATCTGTCTCGTTCGGTCGTTGCTTTTTCGTACTCGCCAGCCGTAACGCGATACCACCTCAAACGCTCGACAGCGAAGTACCTAAAATAAAAGGTTTGCTCCGCCATCCGCATCTGGTCGGTCCACTTCTGCTTGGCCGCAGAAGGATGGCCATACCCATACTCACTAGCTGCACCATAGCGCCAAAAATCGACAAATTCCGACGGAATATCGTCGTTTGGCAGAGATGCTTCAAAACCATCCAGCTCATTGCGCCACTCAAGACAAAGTCCTTTCAGGAAGGAGTTTGAGGCAAGAGAGCGCAGGTTTATCGTACAACATCCACCCCAACTGCACCAACCACGTGGCGCTTTCAAAACAAGCGCAGGTTCATTGGGATCAGCATCCCGCTTCCAATAGGTCGTCCCGGGCAGGCCGCTCTGAAGCTCTTTGGAAGGATTCAAGGCGTCCTCCCAAATTTGGTCTTCCTGCCTCTGGAGAAACAGAAACTCGTTCGTTGTCAGCGCTCCGTTGAACTTGCTGATTCCGTTCCCGTCCTGCCCAGCAAGGAGGCGCTCATTGCAACTCATATCAAGCGCGGGAGCGTAGAAAGAGAACTGACCAGGCTTGGCAAGGCGAACAAATATCCCCTTCCACTCACGAGATTCTTTGGCGTCGAAACTGCCGGCAAGCGCCATGACGTAGTCCAAGAGGATACCAAGCCGAGAAAGGTTGGGCCTGCTCTTGTGATACTGCTCCACTTGATAGCCATAGACCGTATATCCTCCGGCCGGCAAATTGTCGCACACAGCGCCAGTAATCTGGCTTTGGACACTCTTCTTTGTCCGCCCCCAGACCTCGTCGAACTCGTTTGTGGCCGCCGCGTGGGCAAAGTATGCCCGCACAGAGATCATCTGGCACACAACCTGGCCGTCCCGTCTTCCTTCCTTGCTGTAGAAGGGACCAGGCCAACATATGCGAAGAGCCAGATTGTCACGGAATGATCCGTAAGCATAGCGGATGATGCCCGCTTCCCTAGCTTTCTGGCAAAGATCCAGGAGATTCAGTTGCTCTTTGGTCGTCAGAGCTTCTGACGCCATTCCGAAAACCCGCCGAGTTTCTTGGATCTCCGTCCAGTAATTCCTGGGCTTCTTGGTCTCGGCCTTTTCCTCAAACTGTCCGTACACGGCATCCGTTCCGAGGACGAACACCAGAGCCAACGCGAAATACATCGTCACGTTTTTCATGGTATCTCCTCTCCCCGTGTTAAGTTGTAAAAGTGTAGTAGCCCACACTGGGCACACTACGTCCATTTTTACTATACAACGGCACATAAACGGATGTCAAGGTTGTCAAGGGGTATTTATGCACAGCTCAAAATTCGCAAGTTTACCCTATTACCACAGAGTATATTTTATAATAATTTATTTTGAAGTATTTATATTAAAAATTTAATTAAAATCCCTTATGTCGCACAATAAAAATCTTGCGCTCGTGAAGAAAAGCCGGCTAATGGCAAATAAAATAAAAAGCCGGCAGATTTTCATCAACCAGCTGGAATATAATACGACAACAAAATATCCACAATTCGACGGATTTCATTATTTCGTAAAACCTTTCTTTGCAAGTTTTTTACAAAAATGAAATCCCTAACGTCAGCGCTCCCAATAACCAAACTTTCAGTATAAGAAACAACTTTTGCTACAACGGGTATTTTTTGAGAAGCAAAGAAACTAAGCCAACGCGCGAAGTCCTGCCGGGTTTTCCCGACCACAATAGCCGAGTCCGCTTCTTCAATCATTTTCTCTACAAGAGAATCTATTATTCCCGTGAGATCTCCCAATACGAACCGGCTCTCATCTCGGGCAAAAGCGTCTATCGCCCGGCCGATTAATGGATTTTTCCAGTCGCCTTTTTCTACCATAGGTCTGTTGTCCCAATTCTCAAGACCAAGTATGCAAGGGAGAGTATTTTGAAAAACATCCAGTTCGTGGACACCAACATCTATTCTCCGCCTTTGCATTTCTTTATAAATAGATGCTGTAAGTGTTGATTTTCCACAATTTGCTACCCCGCCAATAACTATATGTATCGGCACTCTGCACCGCCTTTCTTGTTAAGGGACTACTCTTCTTCTAATAAATAACTTAAGACACTTTCCCAATTTAAAAATTTGTCTGAACCAAACATAATGAGTTCTCCCATAAAATTATCTGCTCCGTTCTTGGTCATATCGTCTATCAGATAATCCCCCATATTTAAATCCTTGCGACAACTGATTATTAATCGTTCACAACCTTCATCGCCTAAATACTTCCTAACCCATTGTAATTTGTCAGACCATGCAGAGGGGTTATTTCTTGGGGCAGTTGATAAAATGTATGTATCGAATTTTTCAAATAATTTCCTGTACGCATCAATCGCGCCGGGCATAGGCTCCATTTTAGAAAAAAAATATGGAATACTACAAAAGTTCCCGTTATATTTTTTCAGCGTGTCTGCGTCGATTTTTTTAGTTTCCGAATCAAAATCAACCAGTACGCCATCCATATCTATATATAAAATCTTTTTTTTCATTCTTCTAAGAAAATACTTAAACCTATTTATTTATGTTTCCTGGCGCCTTTTTCCTGATTTGATATTTATAATAATAATCTTTCATATCGCTCTTATAATCTTTCATAAATTTATCAATATCAAAAGATGGCTTAGGGCCTTTTTTATAATCTTTATAGAAAGAGCAAAGCTTAAATAACAAATCGTCTGTGTCAATTTTTTTGTATTTTTCCTTAAAAATATTCATAAAATTAAATACTCCGACCGACCAAATTCTTAAGCCAAGGCGCCCCTCGTCTTTATGCCGATTATAGTGTGCGTAAACATGATCTCTAAAGTGGGCTATAAGTTCAGCCTCGCTTTTTGTCTTGGCGATTCTCTTGCACCAATCAACATACTTCTTTTCTGTCGATGTTTTTTTTCGACTGCGTGCCATAAAATTATGGAGATTATACCTTCTAATTTTATTCTGAAAGAATAATTACAATTAGTCAACCTCCGGCAAGAGTTTAGATAATATCTCCGACCAAGAATTAACTAATTGAACCATCGGAATAAAACGAATATTTTTTTGTATTTCATCTTTCCGCCCTTGAAAAAAATATAAATTTTTTACTCCTACATTAGAAAGATATCCCAAATTTTCTAAACGGTCATCGATGAAATGCGTTATGCCGAGTTTTTTACAAATGTCAGCCTTTTCCTTGCGTTCCCAACAAAAATAAATGTTCTTCGGGCTTATACAAGTACGTTTATAAAAAATTTTAGTCAGAAGCCATGCGAGTATTTTGTACTTCTTCTCCTGTTCGGTTTTCGAGATTAAAAAAACATTTTCGCCGAATCTTCTGTCTGTTAGTTGCCGCAGAGACTCAAAGGCGTCCTGCACATTCCTGCGAGACAATGTTACATCTTTTTCATCCTTAGTCCATTCTAGAATCACTCCTCCAAAATCCACACCAAGCACTTCTTTTTTGGGCGATTTTGCCATACATTTGCATCTTACCAAAAACCATCCCAAAATCAACCATCAAGTAGCGCTGTAAAAAATATCATAACAATTTTTACTTTTATGTTTTATTCCTTTCACGGCCACGACTTTTTTAATTCCTATGTGTCGCACAATAAAACCAGCTTGGTGTTTTTCGCAAAAAAAGAAAGCGTATGTTTCAACGCTTTCAGCAACACGTGCCTCTCGTGTCACTGCCCCCACCCAGAGGGCCTTTGGCGTATCACGTCTTCGCTTCTCTCGCATTTCTCGCAAATATTGTCTACCTTCACGTGATCTTTCGGCAGAGGTTTGCCACACCGACGACACAACTTGACCTTCTCCTCTTTCTCGGCCATATCGCTCTCCTCGTTAAATGGACTGCTTGTCAATGAACTAAAAAATCCCCGTCCTTTGGGCATAATAAATTATGCTCAAGGGACGAGGAATTTCTCGCGGTACCACCCCAATTCTCAATTGATAAAACAATCGAGCGCTTTGTTGACTCCTCAAAAGTTTGAAACTTTCGATTTAACAACTATCCTATGATTACGGAGGAAGCCGGATTTCCACTTGCGCAGAAATCACCTCATTGTGCCCAACCCCCAGTTTCCACCAGGGACACAAATCAACGGTATTGTAATTTTCAATGATAATTTATCTTAGCATAATATACATCACTGTCAATGTTTATTTTATTTTTATTAATTCATCGGCAAGTTTTTTCAATTCCTCCGAAGCGACCATCGGCCCGCTTCCCGAAGAAATCCAGCCCTCATATTTTTCAAACCAAAATTCCTTTCCGCTCAAAACCTGCTTCCAGATTCCCTGCTTTAAATTCTCGGTTCCGTGCATCGGAACAAGTTTTATGTGCGCGTGGTCTATACCGGTTCCTTCCATAATTAATCCAACTCTTCCGACATCGTCAAAATGTTTTTCAAGGATACCCGCAACTTTTTTAGCGGCAATTATAAATTTTCCCAAAACGTCATCCGGTAATTTCAGAACATCGCTGCCAAAATGTTTTTTGGGAACTACACAGGTGAATCCTTTTGTATTCGGATCAATTGAAAGAAAAGCCATGAATTTCTCGTCTTCCCAAAATATGCCGGGGGTTGTAATTTTTCTCGTAGTTATTCCACAGAAAATACATTTATTGTCTTTTGCTGTTGCGTCGTATTTTGCCATATTAATGTTTTATTATACTAACTTTAATTTTTCCGGATATATTTTTTTCATATTTTATGATTACCCTAATAACAATTCTAACGGATTAAATCTAAGTCGCCGTTAATTACCACCGGATCAACCGATTCAATTTCATCAGTATATGTCATTTTAGGAATCGGCTTAAGTAAAAATATCTTTTTATTGTGGACATATGCAAAACCTAATTCCATTAAAGTATTGCCGCCTATATAATTTTTAATTCCATTTTTGTCGAAATTCAAAACTAAAACTCCGTCACTTTTATTAACAATTTCATCATAGTGGTATCGATGATAACCAAACTCCCTTTTTACATTCGCATGTTCCTTTTCCATACGTTTTATTAAATCGGGCATTCCCCCGTTTCCTTGAGCGACATAGTGTTCGTGTAAGTTAACCTGGTGGCCAAGTTTAATCAACTTATCCCGATATTCAACCATCTGCTCAGCAAATTTTGAGCTTCCTAAAATAGTAATCCTCATTTTATTAAAATATTAATACCTAACCTTATCTAGTTTTTCAGACCACATTTTGAATGCCTCCAACGCATCATCGCGCATCATTTGATGAAACTTTATGAATCGCTCAGAATGCTTTTTACTGATTTCATCATATATGAATGAATCATCAAATCCTATGTTTGCAGCGTCGTGCTGAGTATTAGCGAAATACACGATTTTAAGGCGGGCCCAATGAATTGCGCCAATACACATCGGACACGGCTCACAACTTGTATAAAGAACGCATTCATCGAGCTGAAATGAATTCAGATATTTACAGGCCTCCCTCATAGCAACAATTTCCGCATGAGCTGTCGGGTCATTCCATAATGTAACCCTGTTTATACCCGTCCCTGTAATTTTCCCGTCTTTCACGACAAGAGCACCAAATGGACCCCCACCCGAAACAACCGACTCTTTTGAAAGTTTAATTGCTTCGGCCATAAATTTTGCATCTTCTTTATTCATGTTATTTATTTTAATGGATGAGAATATTCCGTTGAAGTATTTTTTCTGTAACTAAAATCAAATTTTGAATCAATTTTCCTTTTCAAATCTGTCATAAAAAATATAAATTCTGAATTCGTTTCTTTGCTGGAATAGGGAGACATTATATAAGCCTTTAAGGCTCTATGAGAACAAGTTGTTGCACCCGTGCAATACTCAGGCACCATATCCAAATAGAATGGATTACCCATTTTCCGTAAAGTATCAATGAGAATTGTCGTATAAGAGTTTTGTACGCTTATTTCTTCTTCGGGATTTTTGAATTTAATATGTTCCGGTATTTTTGGAGAAAATATTGTCGCGCAACCAAGCCCTGTTTTGTTTATAATTTTAAATTGTCCGGTCTCCTCTAATGAATTCTGCAAATCTATTGCCACTTCCATATTATGAGCAATTATGTTTTGGAAACCCTTCACCCCGAGCAAATTAAGTGCGATATAGGCAGACATTGGACCATTTCCCGGCCTTGAATTCTCTATCGTATATGCGAATGGAGTATATTGCCCGAATTCCACAAGACTGTCTTTGTCTTTATAAAAAGACGACTTGTCTTTAACCATAAATAAACTTGATATATAGGGGCAAAAACCCATCTTATGAAAATCTACCCCAAAAGAATCTGCATAATTTAAGTTTCTTAAGTTTTTAACGATTTTAGAAATTCTTTCTTTTGCCGCTTCACTCATATTCAAGGAATTTTTTTCCATATTATAATCTTTGAAAAAAATCCAAGGAAATCCGACCACTGCATCTACATGTAAGTGAGGCCTATAATCTAACCCAAGTTTATTTACAAGCTCGTCTCTTAGGTCAGCAACATCTTTAATCGGGTCTACAACCATATCATTTGTCGTTCCCCCAGATATTATTATGGTTGCAATCTTTTTTCCATTTTTTGTCGCTTCTTCTATAACCCTGCCCATTTCCTTCAAATCTACCTGGTTTTCTGAGGTTATATTCAACCTTATTACATTGTCTGAACCTATTCCCAGCCAATCACCATCGGATGAGTGCGAGGGATGGCAAGCCTTGGTAGATAAAATAACGATATCTTCTTTTGTCCCCAGTAAAGATGATTTTTTAGAGCACTTCTTCAATCCGAGCTTTATTCCGTACATAGTTGTCGCCTTCCCTCCAAAAACAAATGAGCCACCTGCTTTCTGCCAATCCCAACCAATATACTCGGCCATCGCCTTGATTACCTTCTGCTCGACAATCGCAATTTCGCCGGCAGCCGTATCCCAAAGGATATTGGGGTTGTATAAAGAAGTAAGTGCAGAGCTGGCGACGGCTTCAAGTAGGGGCGACGGCGCAACATTATACATCGTACGAGGAGAATGCCACCTCGGAGCCCCCCTAAAAGAATTTGCTATGATGCCCGATAATTTATTTTCAGACAAACCATTTTCGAGAATAATAAAATTTTCAATAAGAGATATGTAATTTTCGTATTTAGTAGGCAGTGTGCCCTTAGAAAGATCTGTATTTTTGATAATTTTAGAATGAATGATTTTAATATTTTCAACCAATATTTTTATCGAATCTGTAGCAGGATTATAAAAAAGTTTTTTTATTTTATTTGGAAGTTTTACCATAAAAAAATGTGATTAATTAGGAAATACTATTACGAAAGATAATTTCTTTTAGATATTTAATTACTTTTTTCCTTTCTTTTTTGTATCCGAGGTGAGCCTGACCCTCTTCTCCGTGAGAACCGACTGTAAGAATGTCAAAAATCTCTTTATTGGTGACATCGTTTTTAGTAGCCAATCCCTGCGCTAGCCGTAAAATCGCTTTTTCTGCCTCTTGCCTAAATATCATATACTTTTCTTTATCACCGTAGATGTATAAATTGGGTGTTGTGAGAGCATTCAAAATCATACGCATACGCAACTCACGTGACGCCAGAAACCCTTTGTCGTATATAATTGGCGGTATTAAATATTTTGAGCCATTTTTAATAAAAGACTTGAGGTTGATCGCGTCCTCTATATCCTTATAAGATACAACCAGCTTAGTTTCATATGGCACCTCCTCGTCAAGCTTCAAATTGTTTCTAATGTGCAAATCTACGACAAAATCACGCACTTTTTTGAAATCAGCAAGATTGTATTCCTTAAAAGCGAACAATAAATCTAAATCAGAATCTTTTGTGAAATCCTTAGAAGCATATGAGCCACATGCGCAGACAAAGCAATCACGGGATCCCATATATTCCTTGGAAAAAAGTTCTAATTCCTTAAATAATTTTAATTCGCAACCCATATTATTTTTTTCTTAAAATAAAGTAGTACCCATGGTAAATATTACCTGTCCAAGTCTGGTAATCCTTTTTTTCATCATGCTCAATGCTAAAATATTTCTGCAATATTTTCTTTAATAACGTGCATGATTGATGGTGGCATTCAAATCCTTTACTATTTTTAAACCTCCCAAAATGTAACGTTCTTATAACGCCAAGCAAATACTGTTTCCAACCCGACTTAAAATCTATAGTAAATGTTTCCAATAAAACATGCCCATTTTGGGATAAACTTTTGGAAATTTTATCAAAGAAGATACTTTGAGCTTTATCAGTAAGTATATATTCTATAACCCCCATCAACAAAACCAAATCATATTTGTCTTTGGGGCTGAAATCTTCAAAACTGGAGACAGATACCTCCGCTTCAGGACAAGTTTTTTTGGCTTGAGCTATATAGTCTGACGATACATCAAATCCCGCTATATTTTTAAATCCTATATCGCTTAAATAGCGCAACACTCTGCCGTAGCCGCAACCCGCATCCAAAATTTTAATATCTTTAGGAAAAGAAGCTAAAAACTTCTTGTTGGGCAAAGGTGTTGTGAATTTTGTATTCTGATCATAAGTTGTGTCTGACCATTTAGCCATTTTATTTACCGGATTTTTTATAATAATCCTTAAGCACATCTACGGCGACCGGAATAATTTTTTCCATTATCTTTTTTATATCAGAATGATATGTGGCTATGTTTGGAACGCCCTTCAAATCATTTTTATCATCTTTCTTGGTTGGCAAATCTGCCGGAACATTTATCGCAGATGCCGGTATTTTTCTAAATTGACAAACGGATAAAATCGCAGCGGTCTCCATTTCAATAGACATAACCCCTAATCCACTGAGTTCTTTCATTAAAATAGGATCTTCTCTCCACCTGCCATCAGTAGTAACCGTAACTCCCTGCTGATAATCCATATTAGCCTCTGTCATCTTCTTTATTAAAACATTATTCAAGTTCACATCGGATAAAATTGGAAATCCTTTTGGCAAATAATGCCCCGAAGTGCCCTCGCTACTAAAACAAGCCGTTGTTATAATTGGCGTCCAAAGTTTTACCGATTTGGACAACGCGCCACAAGTTCCGATTCTTATTATCGCCCTAGCTCCATAGACTCTTAATCTTTCAGTCATACAAGCCGCTACACTAGCCCCTTGTCCGGATATAAACCCTATCACGATTCCGTTCGGATTTATATATATTAATTCATCTTGATCGTTTGGATGATATATCCTCTCGCTTTTAGGATAAAGAGATTCTACAAACGAAAACCATGAAGGTTTTTCGACTATTATACCGACATCTATCTCCTTTTTGACTTCTATCCCCTGCTTATACATATTATTTATTTTTATTAATTTCTATATACTGTTTAACCTCATTTTGAAAACGCAATCTTAAACGATCGGTAATCGGGGTTTTGTCGGCAATAATTATATCTTTTAATCCCTTGGTACGCTTAATAGAAATACCCGACATCTCATTTTTTACATCGATAAAAATTAATCTTTCCACTGCAGGTAATAATCTGGAATAAGAAGTCGAAAACATTTCCTTAATTTTATATCCCGTTGTATTTATCGGGAACCCGGTATGCATAATCGCAGAAATTCTCTCTTTTTTAGGAATATCTGAATCGTGCATATCCTGTTCTGCGACTTTTTCAATAATTTTGGCTGTTGTACTAGGTAGAACGTCTGGTGACTTCGCTCCCCATAAGCGATTCTTGTTATCTATCACAAAAAAAGCTGAATTGCTTAACTCAAGCGCCATATTCTTGCCAGCTTTTCCAACTCTAGAATAAAGTAAACACTCTTCAATCTCTGGACTGATTTGCTTTTTGGCAAGTTCACCTATAATCATTGGTTCAGCATATCGACCGCAGTATTTCAAACTTTGCAGTAAATATCTATATTCAACCGCAACCGCCGTAAGTCTTAATTTTGGATTAAACCATTCTTCAGAAATTGGCAATGCGCGTAAAGAAACATTAGAATCTCTTGAAACAATAATCTCAAGCTTTGTAATTACTTCCCTGCCAAAATAATCTAATATAATGGGCTTTAAATCTTCCAATTTTTGCTTAAACTCTTCTTTGGAAAATATTTTCTCAAGTGGAGCTCCCAAAATTATGGTGGCACTATATGTTCTTTCAAGGTGCGCATCTATATACATAAAAACGCCATCGTGCAATTCAATCGCATCAAAAATTGACCTGCCGCGATCAATCATGCTCTCGTCAAAAGGCACAAAACCGTTTGTACTTTGTTTGAATTCTTTATCTTCTAAATAAAAAATAAGTTCTTTCCGATTCATAACCTTTATCGCAAAGCCGCATTTAATTCTTGAGCGGTTTTGCTTCTAATTTTTTCTTGAATCTTGTTTACTTCCTCTGAAGTTAAGGTTCTCTCGGGCGAACAATATGTGATTCTGAATGTATATGACTTTTTGTCTTTACCAAATTTTGCGTCGTTTTCAAACTCATCAATAAGTTTTACTTCTTCAATTAAATTTTCCGAGAAATCCCTGACAATCTCGTAATAATTATTCAGGTTTATACTTTTATCAATTACAAAAGAAATGTCGCGAGAAGTTTCAGGATATTTACTTACTTCCTTATATTTTGAATTTATGTCCTTAAACTGGCCAGTAATCCTTGGGTCGTCCGACCATAAAATTCTAATGTCTGGAATTCCCATTTTTACCATTGATAGTCTATCTCCAAATCCAAACGCCCAGCCATTATACACCTCTGGATCCAAACCAAAGTTTTTTAAAACTTGTGGGTGTACCAACCCTGCTCCATTTACTTCCATCCAATCACCATTAAACATCATATCCATTTCAACTGATGGATCTGTAAAGGGGAAAGTATCAACTATAAACTTATACTCTATGTCATTTCCAAAAATACTTTTTGCCATGTCGGTCTGCACCTCTTCAAGGTCTTTTTGTGTGATAGTTTTTTTTATTTTTTTGCAAATATATAATCCATCAATTTGGTGAAAAGCCGGAAAATGATGCCTGTCAATCTCATCTTTTCTATAAACGATACCCCTCGACAGTGCCATTAATTCTCCCTCTCCTTCTAATTTTTTTAAAATTTCTGGATCTTTTAAATAAAAAGACCAAAAAACTGTCATTTGCGTTCGTAAAATATGGATATCGTCCAAATAATAAGTGTCTGTTTCTTTCCTGCTTGGGTGCTCTTTAGGAGCGTTCAAAAGATCAAACTCTTGCTCAACTGTAACTATTCTGGGGATATCGACTAAATCAAAATCTTTGAATCTTGATAAATTTATTATCTGATCAAATAAAAATTTTACAGGAGAATTCTCCTTCCTTGTAAGATCGGGGAGCCTTAATAATCGCTTGATTCTTTCTGCCTTAATATCAGTTCTCTTCTCTAATTCTTTAATTAAGACACCCTCATTTGGGTCATTTATTACAATTTTTTTAGCCATGACACTTTTTGTATTGACACATTTTTATATTATCTATTTTGCACCTTTTTTAATAAAAATGCAATGCATGCAACTTAAAGCCCGGGCGCTAAACCCTGGCTGATTTTGTCGTACAATTTTGAATAATTTACTTACGACTCCTTAGTTTTTATCCTGTGATAAATTTTTCCGAGCAAATCGTAATAAACCGTAAGCGTTTCGCCCGTATTCCTTGTTTATACAAGCGTCGCTTCCCTACCATTAAGCATAATCCTCTTAATTATTTTATTTTTCTTCATCTGTCCCATTTCTTCTATTCTTTGATCAAATTGAATGGAAAGATTTTCGGTGGATATCGCACAAGCCGAATTCTCGGATTTTTTGCAATCCGGCCCGCACATATCCGAGTTTAAAGTTTCCTAAAATGGTTTTAGGTTTAATATTATCTTATTCATTGTTTTATTTTTACTATTTTCTTAATAACCGAACCCTCAAAGAGCCTAAAAGCAGGACGCACCTCTTTTTTATAAATATATGGAATACCGATGATTTGTTTGCATTTTAAGCAAATCAAATTAGGAATTTTTTTGATAGCAACCTCCTGAAAATTAACTAAGTTTTGTGGGGAAAATATCCTATCTATATACATTCTTTTTAATGATCCCGGGCCATCCTTTTGATAAGTGGCGATAGAACTACCGCACTTTTCACACTTTATATCTAAAAATCTTGAATACCCTCCCCTTGCCTTTTTATATTTGTCTTGTTTAAATTTTTCAAAATCAAAACCTGCTACAAATTTCTCTATTAAATCTATTGAATAAAAAATATCTAACAAAAAATCTTTGTAATCCCTTTTTATAGAATTCTTTCTCATACATAAATGACTTCATTTAATATGTGCTCGCCTATGTAGCGCTTTAAGGATTTTTTCATTACCAAGTCAACTTTAATTCCCAAAATTTCTGATAAATAATTTTCCATGGCAATAAATTTGAGCAAACTCGGGGCAGTATAAAATTCAACTAAAATATCGATATCGCTGGATTTTCTTTGCTCGCCTCTTACATACGAACCAAAAATACCGATTTTTTTGACTCGGAATTTTTCTTTCAAAAAAGGTTCAGCATTTTTTATTTTATTTTTAATTTCGTTTACTCCCATAGTTTTTTGGTTATTTCTCCCTCATTTTTATTCTATCACAGATAATAAAAACAAACTATGCCTATTACTGCTATATGCACAGCTCAAAATTCGCAAGTTTACCCTATTACCAGAGTATATTTTATAATAATTTATTTTGAAGTATTTATATTAAAAATTTAATTAAAATATTTTAATCATTTTAATACGGATTGGTAATTTTTAAGTAATAAAATAACCTCTTTCCGTAAGTGAGTTTTTACCCAAGCTTTTTCTTTCTCCCCTATAAGTTCGCCAAGTCCTCCCAAAATTTCATTGTCTTTTACTTTTTCAATAATAACTATGCAATCAGCCAAATACTCTTTAATGCTTTTGCCGGTTCTCGCTTTTACCACGTCAACATTTATGTCCCAGTTATTTTTAGCAAAAAACCAGATATCATAAATATCTCGCATTGCTGTTTCGCTTCTCAAAGTTAACGCGGCCAATTTGCTCCCAAACAAATAATCTTTTTTTGCCGCCAACATTGAAATTCCAAGATGCTCTTTTAGCTCGTAATGCTCTTTTAAATTAGGCATCAACATCCTTACATTTATTTCAACTTTAATGTTGTGATCGGCATCACCGTATGAGAGTAAAGAAAAAATAGTAAAACGCTTTATGCGACTGTTTTTAATCTCGCCATATTTTACCAAAATGGATTTAACTTTTTCAAATACAATTTCCTGCGTTTCTTCATCGGCGGTAAATAAATCAAAATCTAAATCCACCGAAAACCGTGGAAGTTCATAAAATAAATATGCGCAAGTGCCACCCTTAAAACCAATTAAAGAAGCAATAGTGGTATCGCTATATATGTCTTGCAAAACACGCCCCATAATAAGTTGATGCTTTTCTTTATTCAGCATATTGTTTTTGATATTTATTGAGCCGCTTAATTAACTCTTTATTGTCGTAAATTTTTACAAGTTCACGGCATTTTTCCCAATCTATCGATTTTAAATCATCAAAATGATACTTGGGAAACAAATAAATTGTATCTAAAAATGCTCTTTCAGGTGTAGCGATGCTATAATTATTTTCACTCTTTACTCCAATTGAACTATATAACACACTATCCTTTATTTTTCTAAAGGTGAAATTATGCTTATCTATTTTTTTGTTAATAGGATATGGGCCGGCTACAAAAATCGTATCATAGTGTTGAAAAATAACGCCTGCCTCTCTTAGGGCTGTTTCAAAGCTGATGTATGATGGCGTATAGATGCTGGCCGCCAACTCTTTGACATTGTAATTTTTATCTTTCGCAAAAACACCTCGAGTCAACCGAACTAGTGTTTTTTGCTTAACATAATAAGCGGTTTTAGATTTTAAATTATCGGGACTTGTTTCCTCCCAAATCAAAGACAAGTCCTTATTTGTTAGGATTGTTTTAGGTGTTTGATATAATTTTGCGACTAAATTATCCATATAATTAACAATGTTTAATGGAAGTTATATATTATCTTACTTCCATTATACATTATCAAGACATCGCGTAAAGCAGACATTTATGCACAGCTCAAAATTCACGATTTTACCCCTATTATCAAGATATATTTTATGATACTTTATAATAATTTATTTTGAAGTATTTATATTAAAAATTTAATTAAAAAAAGACCCAGCGAGTTTGCCAGGTCTATGGAATAAACAATAAGGGAGCACGGCGGGGCTCGAACCCGTAACCACTGGAACCACAATCCAGTGCTCTAGCCAATTGAGCTACGTGCTCCATATTGTTTTATGAGCTGACCTTAACTTATCACGGTACGCTTTGGAAGTCAAGCATTTTGTCTTACTATCCACTGCAAGCAATCAATGAGCCCAGCAGTAATTTCTTTGCCGGATACAAACTTGGCATTTTTTTTGAAACCAGCTGAAGCGTTAGCGACTGCGCAGTGAATAACATCAGGGCTACCTATCACGTCCATATCCCCGTCGCCGATCATGTAAAAAATATCTTTGGGATATTTCTGGCGCAAGAATAGGTATCCATCAGTTTTCGATATGCCGATTGCATTCATAATAACTATGCCGTAGCCGGCGTTGAAGTCTTTTGCTTCCAGCCCTGCCGGCACAGGAATAGTTTTTACCGCAGCAATGCCAGCGTTAAACCATCTATCATCCAAACAGGCAACGCCATCATTGTTGGTTGTCCGCAGATAAAAACCGACTGTTTGGTCCCGGAGTCCATCAATTATCAGCATTCTGCGGTTCGGCGTAAACCTCTTCCCCTCTCTTATCCATGTCGCAGAATCCCCGACGACGATGTCACAGTCCAATCTATCGAAGGTTTTCCCAAGGTTATCCAAAAAACTGGGTATGCCTTGCACATTGGCATTGCAGTGGGTTTCCCCATTACAATAAACTACTGCTCCTTTTTCGCCAATTATAATATCAGCCTGCAACCCTGCTGCAATTCTGAAATTATTGGTTATGCGCCTAATTGGAGTATCTGAATTCGGGACTATTTTCAATCCCGCCGGCAGATCCCTAAAAAAATCCTTAATATCGGCTGCAACTCTGTAGCTTTTGTCCAACAAGACGCCATCCTGATCAACCATGACTATTTTCATAGTGTTCCTCCTGTTTATAGTGTTTATAAAAGAGCCCTGACTTATTCTAAGATTGAGTCGAGCGCTGTTAATATCGCCCGATTTATTCCTTCTTTTGCACTCGGATCTTCAATCAATTGATAGACCAAGTCAGGATTCTTTTGTATTTCGTCAAGAGGCTCTGTAGTATTTACTGCCAACACAGCCGCAGCCTTAAGCCCTCTTAAACTGGCCAATAAAAATACTGCGCTGCACTCCATCTCGGAGCTTATAATCGGCGAGTTCCATTTTTTTGTTCTTTCGTCTAATAATAAATTGCCCCACTTTAACATATTCTGGATTGGTTCGTAAAAGGCGTCGTGTGTCCGGTTTATCCCCTTCCAATAAACATATTTTTTAGATTTGGCCGATGCTTCAAGCTTGCTGACCATATCAAAATCAGCGACAGCAGGAAATTCCGGGCCGATATATTCTTTTGTAGTCCCCTCTGCTCTGATTGCAGCAATTGGTATAATAATTTCTCCAGGTTTGATTTCTTTTTTTAATGCTCCACAGGTTCCGATTCTTATAAACTTTTTGGCGCCAATATTTGCCAGCTCCTCGACAACTATCGCGGTTGATGGACAACCCATACCCGTAGAAGCAATTGAAACAGGGATACCTTTATAAGCTCCTGTCCAAACCGGTAAACCGCGGTTATCGGCAATTTTTTCTGCTTTATCCCAATATCTAACAACTAAAGGGATTCTATCCGGATCTCCAACCAAAAACACAACATCCGCGATGCCTCCCTCTTTGCATTTTATGTGTGGCTGTAATTTATTTTCCATAATAAAATTATGATAGCATAAATAATTATAAAGTCAAAATTTCGTACCCCGAGTTCAACAATCAATTGCAACGCCTGTGGTAAAATACAGGCATGAATAAAAATATTAAGCGATTACGCGTGTTCAAACAATTTACCCTCCAGGACCGCATAGAGATTGAAATTAATTACCGTAATGGGATGAGCATCCGGGGTATTGCTAGAAAAATTGGTCGCGACCCGGGATCGGTTAGCCGAGAAATCGACGGTCGGCCTTCTCGAGGAGTTGGCAAGTATCAAGCATACATAGTTCACGGAAAAGCCTTGAAAAAACGGCTGGGCAAAAAATCGAAACGGCTGAAAAATGAATTAATACGATCATACGTTTCAGAAAAGCTGAAAATTGGCTGGTCTCCTGAACAGATTTCTCTGCGCTTACCGATTGATCATCCTGACAACAACATATCTCACGAAGCTATCTATCAGTTCATCTATGCGCAGATACGACGAGGCGGAAATGGCAAAGTAAAAGAAGGATGCGAGGATTTACGACCGTATCTTCCCCGCCGCAACACCAGAAGACAAAGAAAAGGATTCAGGCAATCGCAGAGGGCAGAGAGACCCGTGTTGCCTTCAATTGAAAGCAGACCGGCCATCATAGCTCAAAGAATGCGCATTGGAGATTGGGAAGATGATACAATAATGTCAAAGCAAAGCAGTGAAAGATTGAAGACTATCAATGAACGAGTTTCGGGGATTGTCTTGATTGGAAAAATGAAAGACGGTACTATCAATGAATCTAACAGAGTGGTTGAGGAACGCTTGGGCAACGTCCCTGGACACATTCGCAAAACGCTTACACGAGACAGAGGCAAAGAAAATCTTGGATGGCAGGAACTTGAGAAACAATTAGAAATTTCATGTTACTTTGCCAGAGCATATTGTTCTCAAGACCGTGGATCCAACGAAAACATTAACGGACTTATCAGAAGATTCTTTCCTAAAAGGACAGACTTTGCAAAAATATCTGACGAAGATATACGTCACGTCGAGTATCTGCTCAATTCACGTCCACGCAAACGTCACGGTGGCAAAACTCCGCTGGAAATATTAAGAGAACGCACCGGTGTTGCAATTACTTATTGAATTCAGCTACCATCTAAAACCACCTTAAAATTATCACACATTTCTATAAAATAAAACCCCAGAGAAGACTCTGCCTTCCTGGGGTATTTTGCGCCTATGCGAGAATCTGCACATCTTCGTGCAGAATATCGATAATTCTCGTTTTGATGCGCGGGAACTCCCGTTGATCGTCACAGATCGGCAGTCCGACATGAGGATAGGTGCCGGCGAGGCTTTCCAAGGTGATCTTTTCCTTGTTAAGCCCTTCCATCTGTTCAAAAATGGCGATTGCCTCACGGAGACATAAGAGACTGAATCCGCAAGCGCACTCTTCCGGTATGCTCGCCCATTCCTTCGGTTTGCCGTACGGCAAAATGTAAGGCATGCACAAGGAAAGACCGCTATGAAGATACACCGGCATGTGGTGGCTATTGTAAGAGAATCCTACCACCCTCCCTGCATTGGGGATGAAGGGGTAGAAGTCGTGATCCGGCAGCCAGTCCAGGAAGTTCTCTTCCCGCCAGCAGTGAATGTTCTCGTTCTTCGGGAAAACCTTGAGAATGTTCCTTCTGGCATCGTGGAACAGGAACCCGATGACAAGGTGCTTTATCTCGATCTTCATAGCGATGCAGATCTCAATCATTGCCCGCATCGTACTGCCAGAAAAACTGCCGTCTTCTACCAAGATGACGGGGCGCTTTTCCGAGCATCCCTTAATCTCCTCAAATTGGCTAGAAATCGAGGAGTTGCCCGGCCTTGCGCCGAGTCCCAAGATGTTGCCAGCAGAGTCAACCAGCCTGTTTATCTGCAGACAGTGTCCCGCCATTTTCGAGATCACGCTGTGGATTGTGCTGATGACAACCGCCTCGGGTGTCGACAACAACAAATCGTGCAACAGGCTCGCAATCTTGTTCATGAGCTTGTTTGCTTCAATTGTTTCCACTAAGCAGCCCGGAATGCTTTCCTGGATTCTCATAGCCAGCACCTGCTGAGACCGCTTGAGGAAATCGGTTTCAGGTATATGGAGGCCGACTCTTTCGTAGGCCTCCATCATCTCCGGAAGATCCAGCACCAGAAGGTAGGTCTTTTCGGACGCTTTGGTAGCTGCATGGCCAGATGGCATGTTGCTATCTCCTTGGAAAAGAGTTACGACACTTGCATGGACGTTCTGGGGTATTTCCTCTAATAATGCACCTCCTTCCCGATGTATGAGGAAAGTTCCGCCTTTGCGATGGCCACTTGTTCGCCAGTTCCCATGTTTTTGACCGTGAACAAGCCAGACCGGATTTCGTCTTCTCCTACGAAGATGACGAATGGAATGCCCAGTCTGTTCGCATAGACAAGCTTGGTTTTCACCTTGGCTTCCTCGAAATAGATTTCTACGGGAATGCCCGCGGTCCTGAGCATTGTCGCAATCTCCAGAGAAACGGAAGGATCCCTGAGGAGCGAAGCGATCAAGACCTTTGTGGGCGTTGATGCACCGATTTTCAACAGGCCTGCATCCTTGAGTTGTGAGAACAGACGCGTGAGCCCGATTGAAATTCCAACTCCCGGAAGCTTGCGAACAGTGTATTTCTCGGCCAGATTATCGAACCTCCCGCCCGAGCAGATAGAACCGATCTTCGGATTGTCTTTGAGTACAGTTTCATACACCGTTCCGGTATAGTAGTCCAGTCCCCTGGCAATCGTTAAATCTATGCCGTACGAATCTTCGGGCATGCCGAGAGATGCCAGGAGCTTGATGACCTCCTCCAACTCGGCAATACCAAGCTGGAAAACCTGATTATCGACGCTAAGCGCCTTCAACTTGCCAATGACTTCCTGAGTCTGGCCGTTAATCGCGAGAAATCCGAAAACCTCCGCGATTAATGCGTCGACAATTCCAAGCTCGACAAGCATTTGGCGCGTATCGGTCTCGCCAACCTTCTCGAACTTGTCAATCACCCGCATTGCTTCCACGGCCAATTCCGAGATGCCGAGGGATTCCATGAGCCCGGTGATGAGTTTGCGGTTACTAAGCCGGACGACGAACGGCCCGATGTTGAGTGCCGTAAAAACGTCGTAGATGACTCGTGGGATTTCCGCGTCATTCATTAAGGACAAAGAACCGTTTCCGATGATGTCGATGTCGCACTGGTAAAACTCGCGGTATCTGCCTTTTTGCGGGCTTTCTCCGCGGTATACCTTGCCGAGATGGTACCGCCTAAACGGGAATGTCAATTCAACTGCGTGCTCCGCGACGTATCTTGCCAGGGGCACGGTAAGGTCGAATCTCAGAGCCAAATCGTTGTCGCCCTTGGTAAAACGGTAAACCTGCTTGGCAGTTTCTCCGCCGACCTTGGCGAAAAGCACTTCGGCTCTTTCTATGACCGGAGTGTCAATTGGCACAAAGCCATACTGCTCGTAAATGCGCCTGATTGTGTCGAACATGCTGTTCAGAACGATCTGCTCGGCGGGCAAAAGCTCCATAAACCCGGGCAAAACCCTCGTCGGAATTTTTGCATCTGTTTTGTCCATTGCTTCAGTCTCCTTAATGTTATCTTGGCTAGAAGTTTCCATAATCCCTAGGACATTTATCCATTTCTTAGTTGTAAAAGTCCTGTTGGGCGTGGCTTAACGCAAGCCACTTAATCCAAGCCTTACACTACTATAAGACGGTTATCGTGTCAATTTAATGCACGAGACGGCCACATAGGTAACACTTTTAATGTTTTCTCGGTAAATTGAATTGGTGTGGAATATCCGAGGGTTTGGTGAGGCCTGACAAAGTTGTATTCAATCAACCACTCGGTAAGTAAACGGTTGAATTCTTGGCAGTCTGGCGTAAAATTGCCAAGGTCAATGAATTCCTGCTGTAAAGTTTGATTGAACTTCTCGCAGACAGGATTGTCTTTCGGAGTGTGCGGTCTGGAAAAATATTGAGGAATGTTTAATTCAGCGCAGATCTGGGCAAACAGTTTATGGAATTCAGATCCGTTATCGTGTCCGACATTAAGCATTTTGCCTTCGAGCAGATAGTGCATTCTCAACAGAAAGTCTCGGGCGTTGTAGGAAGATTTAGTTGTATACATTCTTGCGAAAGCTACTTTGGAAATTGAATCTATGCCGGTGAATATATATCTCTTTACTCCATTCCAGTATATCACAATGGTATCAAAACAAATAAGGAAGCCGGGGTATTGTTTTTTTGAGAGTTCGGTGATGCGTTTCTTCTTTTGGTTTCGTTTGCGTTTGGCCTGCATTTTCTCGTTCTTTATCGGGTGGTAATACAGCTTGTATTTTTTAATTGTGTATTGAATTTTCTCTGGCATAAGTTAAAGCATCTATCTTTTGTTGCACATATTCCAAACCTTCTCCAATTATTAAAGCGTCAATCCCCAAAAGATCTTGTTTATAATCTTGCGAATCATCTAACCAAATAATTTTTACTTTCGTATTTTGAATAATCCCGGCATGATCAACCGCCTCCCTCAAAGAAACGAAGGAGTCATCAGATACGGTTTTACCAAACACACCGAGCAATAATTCTTTTTTAGCAGATTTCATTCCCTGCATATATTTTTCAAGACGACCGGTCTTTCTAACAAATAATTTATTCAACCCGAAGTATTTCAGTATATTTTTGTCGAGAGACTGATCGTGCATGTATTTTGGGAGTTCATAAATATTGTCAAAATCGGGATCAAGATAGACATCTTTTTCATCCTGTAGGCCAGTGTCACTCCCAATTAAATCTAAATCATTGCGAGGTATCTGCAAGTTTTTTGGAACCCTAAATACTATTGCATTTGGCATTAGTCCTAAACGCCAAGACCTTTCAAACGCTTGCCTGGTAATTTTCGAACGATATGACATCTCCAACCCTGCCGATTCGGTGTGCACGAAATACGGAGAAATCATAATTGTGTATACCGCTATTTTCTGCTGAGACTTGAGCAAGTTTAGCGTATCAAATAATATCTCACTTTCTTTATCGCCAATAGTTCCGCCTATTTCCATCACGGTTACGTCTGAATTTTTTGCTTCTTCCAAAATCCAATCTGAGACTATTTTTCTTATATATCTGTAAGTAAATATTTGTCCGTGTTTTAATTTATTTTCGTTTTCCATGTCGTGGATAATAGAAAATAACCGCCCGTTTGTCATGTTTGATCTGTTACTAAAAATATTATGGGTGAATCTTTCGTAATACCCCGAATCTGCATCCCCTTCATATCCGTCGTATAAAACAAAAACCTCTTCCTCGTTGTATTTAGAGCTGCCTTCGCCATGGTACGGATTCATCGTTCCGCTAGAATAATTTATATAACCGTCAAACTTAAGAGGAGACACAGAAAACCCAGATTCTTGTAATAAATAACACAACGAGCCAGCAAAAATACCCTTGCCAATGTCGGGATACGCTCCAATTATGGCAACTATATTTGGCTTGTTTTTCATTGTCCTAAAATTACTTTTTAATTCCAACGAAAATGTATTTTTCGCGAAGACCCACATTAAATACTTTATCGAGAAGAGGGTCGAAATATTTTGTATAGGCAGGTTTTTTTGAATCTTCCAGGACACCGAACAAAGCATTCCTCGGCATTTGTTTTACAAGACGGCTTAAAATTTTATCTGTAGTTTTGTCATCAAAGGTGTTAAACAACATAACGCTCAAAACTAAGTCAAATTTTCCTTTTGGCAACTTTTTCGTAACATCAAGGGATTCATAATTTATAGTTTTATGATTTCTAAGTTTTTTCTCCGCCTGAATCAACATTTCTTTTGAGAAATCAACTAAAGTTAACTTTAAAAATCCTTCTTTTATTAAAAGTTCTGTTAAAATTCCTGTACCGCAACCCATATCAAGAATATGAGCGGTTTCATCAATTTTTTTTAATGGCAACTGCGAAATTAGCGCCTTTGCCATAGGAGCATTAAATTGATCAGCCACCATTTGGTCATATTCCCCTGCCATTGCATCCATAAACAGCTGTTCTTCGGCATTAGTATAATCATAAGGAATAAAATAGCGGCCGAAAGCTCTATAAAGAATTTCTCCAGTTTTTGGTATCTGTATGCGCGCAAACCTGCCTATTGGCCTGTTTTGCTTAATAATCCTTATCCATGCGGGTCTACTCTCCCAATTTTTTTCTGTTTCAAAAACAAAATCGCCATCACTTAATTCTTCGGTTGTATATTGTTCAATTATTTTTATATTTTTCACTTTATTTTGTACTTTTTCTTTATATCGCAAAAAGACGATTTTTTCAATAACGGGCGTAAAAAAAGACGATACCCAACAAGAGCATCGTCTGTTTGCTAACGCATCGTTATTGATAAGCCCAATTTCAGGTTAGCCGGAACTTCTCCCCAATATTTTCCCTGATGCTCGCAAAGCAGACACCTGATATCCCTGCCAGAGTTGGCAGTATGCAACCGTTGCACAATTCCGCGCAACGACTCCTTAAAAACATTGCCAACCACATTGTCTGGTCCCTGCAATGTATAGCACGCCGTCACATCACCATTCGGTTCGATATTAAGACGGTCAAGTCCCGCCCTACAAAAAGCCCGTCCGGTTGAGTCAAGAGTGTGAAACATGGTAAGCGGACCAAGATCCTCCCGTAGCTTCAAAATTTCGACCTTCGTGCTTTGGACATCGGGAAGAGAAACCAACAGTGCGAGATTTTCACTTGTCATAGGAAAAACCGGACGCAGAACTCCAACAATGAACTCCCGCGTATAATTTTTCACGATGAAGCGAACCGTTTCAACTATCGTCGGTCTGTTAATACTTGTCAACGTAATGGCCGCTCGGAAATGCAACCTATGCTTATGCAATAATTCCATTGCTGCAAAAACATTGTTTGAAGCGGCTCCAGGACGACTTCTGAGATTGATTTCAGGGTCATGGCTGTCCAGCGAGACAGAAAGAAACAGCCGGTTTGGAAAACTCCGATCAAGGGCGACAAGCCGCTTAACAGCGTCTTCGTCAACCAAAGTGCCGTTGGTATTTACTGACACCTCTCTTCCGGTGCTCAGGAACACTTCCAGTGATTCCTGCCAGTCCGACAACAACATTAATTCGCCGCCGCTGAGGTCGTAAAACGGATGGGCAAAATTACACCCATTAACTTCGTCAACAATACGGCGTGACTGAACGGCCGTAATCTTGGCATGCGTAAGGTGATCACGCCTAGCGACTTGATTGTAACAATGCCCGCACGCTAGATTACACTTGTGTGTCATACAGACGTAAATTGAAACAAATCCGTTGCGTCTATAGAGATCTTTCTCGGTAATCGGCATATCCATGTTAATATCCTTTCTACTGGTTCATTGTCAAAGCCAGAAAACACTCCCAGCGAACTATATTCAAACTAACAGGTTTACAAAAAAAGTCAACCCTTTTGCAGAAACCTAAAAAAACCACGGTTACGAAGAACAGAATGATTTTCTATGAATTTTGCAGAGGCCGAATTCGCGGATTTTTTGCATATGAAAAGCCGTCCCGTAACCTTTGTGTTTTGCAAAACCGTATTGGGGATATTTTTTATCGTATTTTTCCATCATATCACAAAAAGACGATTTTTCAATACGACTGGCATAAAAAAAGAGGCATATTGTTCGCTGTTTTTTTCAAAAAAAAGAACCCTCAGATGCTTTCCACCAGGGTTCGGGTCTTTCTATTTTATGTCTATTATCGTCAGGATTTTACCCTTATTTAAGATCGCTTCTCCTTTTATTCTGCCCACCACCAACTTGGCTATGGGTGCTTGGCTCGAAATCACCAAGACTCTTTCATTTCCAATCTCTGCCGATACCCCTCCTCCTTCAGCAACAAGTAGGTATATATTAAGGGATTCGGTTTCTTGATCCTGTAAGGCAAACAAACTCCCCTCTTGGACGAATTCGGACACAACTAAGGGAACTTTCACGAAGAATTGCTAAAATGGCTTGGGCCTCAAAAAGTTGCTTTTGGATTCCGAGATGCAAGCCGCTATGCTGAAATTTCATAGTGTCAGAGTGAGATGTGTTGTGCCCGGGAGCGTCAACCACATCCCTCTCGGTACTCCCAAGGGATTGCTCGAGGTTTTTAATCCTCTCTTCTTGCTCCTTTATAAGGGCGCTTATAGCTTCTTCCTTCAGCATGTAGACCTCCTGTTTGAGATTTTTAAAGGAACGGAATATTTTCCGATACGAATACATTCTAATATGCGAAAAATGTATTGTCAAACAGAACTTATTGTGCTTTAATGAATAAAATAATATGAATAATGTAAAAGTAAATATCCTAACAAAAAATCCAGGCAAAAGAACTGTGGCTAAAAAAACCTTTGATAAATATAATATAGAGGCATATTTTTTGGATAAAGATTATCCGGAAATCCAGGCAGAAAATAGCCTAGAAATAGCCAAGTTTACCGCTATTCAAGCTTCAAAAGAATTAAATATTCCAGTCATACGGGAAGACCACAGTTTATTTATAAATGCCATCGGAATCCCTGGCCCATATACTAATTATGTTGAAAAAAAAATGCTGGCCAGCGAAGTTCTAAAAATACTTAAAGAAGAATCTGACAGAACGGGCTATTTCGAAATAGCTACAGTTTATGCCGAACCCGATGGATTTGTCAAAGAATGGATTTTTAAGGTGCCAATTAGGTTCTCTACGGAAGAAAAAGGGCAATTACAAAAAGGGTGGTCCAAAATAATTATATTAGAGAACGAGAATAGAACATTGGCCGAATATCCGGAGGAAGAAAGGATTGAAACATGGAATAAAAACTATCAAAAAATCGCGAAGTGGCTGATATCCGGAAAAAAGACAGACCTATAAATATTAAAAAATGATCTTCATCGATTAGCTACGCGCTTCCATTATTTTATATTTATCGTTCTCTATGGGAACAACCTTTGTTATAAGGTTGTTTTTTATAAATTCCTTTTCGCAAACTTCAGGATTATCAGTAATCGCAAATACTCCCGGACCAACTGAGGAAATGGCCAGAACTTCCGCCGAGCCGTTCTTCTTTAAGGCGGCGAGCTTGTTAGTCAGTTTAACTAATCCCGGATATCCAAAAGAACAGTTTTTAATACTTCCCATATTAAACCTATAATCGAAGATTACGTCTCCGATGGTATTAATATCACCCGTAACCATGGCTGGAAGCATTTTATGAAGAATATTATATGCAATTTGCTTTCCAAACTTTATTCCGGTTTTCAGGAACTTATCAAAACTTTTTATTTCAAGATCCATCATTATTCTTGAGTCTCTCTCCTTAAGATCTTTTGGAAAACCAATTACGGCTTTGTATTTTTGGGGAATACGCATTGACTGAATGAGACACGTTTCGCCGGATATAACTTTTAGACCGCCATCAAAAAATCCGCCTATGGCGGAGCCCCCTATACACTGAACCGGAACCAAATCTTCGTCGCTTCCGCTTATTTCTTCCCCATGATTTTGGGCGGCGTATCTCGCCAACAAATCTAATCTTATCGGGTTGCCATAAAGCTCGTTTATTGCAGCCGCAACTCCAGCAATCAAACTGCTACTAGAACCCAGGCCGCAGTGTTTTAATTCTGTTTTATTTTTTACATCAACATACAGTCCGTCATCTACGCTTAAAGCACCCCTCATTAAAAAAATCGTGTGTTTTATAAGCGACTGGCGACGAGATGATTGAGATATTTCTATCTCACCCTTTTTATCGGTAACCCTTACATAAATATCTTTATATATTTTAACGACAAAAATAACTTCGCCTGGGCTATACACCAAATTTTTATTGGTGGTTATTTTACCGGGATCCAGAGCCATGGCGTTCAGGCGGCTGGGGAACCTTATACTAACGCTTTTTAGCGTAGGATTTACGCCAGAAAACCTCGCTCCTATCGGGTTGAAAACTGTTCCGATTCTGAATGGTTTAAAATCTTTTTTCATTATATTTTATAATTAAAATTTTATTTCGAGCTTACCAATGTTTGGTATTTTATTCAAAAGACAGTAATCCCTGAAATCCTTCATTTCCTTATGGGTTATTTTTTTAGGTTTTTTTTCCAACAAATATTTAACCGCCAAAATTACATATTCGTGACTAAATAAAACAACAAATTTTCCTCGACTTTTTTTGAGTTTCTCAATCGCGTCTTCCAGTCGATTCATAAAATCAGTGAAGCTCTCTGCACCTTCGCCATCGCAATACATCGGATCGGCCTTTTGCCAGAACTTATCACGCCACACTCTCCTCTCTGAAAATGTAGTATTAAAGCATTTTTCTTTTGAAAGATAAGTAAATTCATGAATTTTCCATTCTTCTTGCAAAATTCCCGGAAACTTTTTAATCAAAGGTGCGGCTGTTTGTTTTGTCCTCACATAAAAAGAGGTTATCAATAAATCGGGCGGAATCAAAAAAATACTTGCTAGATCCTCTGCCTGTTTTAACCCGAGTTCTGAAAGCGAAACTGATCCGCCACCAAAATCATCTGATTTAATGTTTGTATCAGCATTCGTTAAGCTCTGCGCGTGCCTGATAAACCAAAATTTCCTTTTCGTGTTTTCTTTCATTTTTATTGAATATTTTATTGCTTATATCTATCACAAATCAAATCTTTAACTTCGGCTGGTCTTAAACCAATATTCTTTAAGTTGTTAATATTTATCCATTCAATGTCGTATTTTCCCACGTATAAAGAATTGTCATTGAACTCGGGACCATCGCCCGTTCCCAATCTACCACCTTTAATTTCACAAAAATAAAAATACTCTCTCTGACCAAGTGTTTTTGGAACTTTAGAATCCATTTCTACAAATAAATCATTGATATTAACATCCACGCCTAATTCCTCCCTACACTCTCTAATTAAAGCCTTTTCGTTTGTTTCTCTTTGCTCTACTCCACCGCCAGGAAAAACCCAAAACGTAGCATCCGGCTTGGTTCTTTTTATTGTTAGAACTTTGTTGTCTTTGATAATTATTGCCCTTACTCTTTTTTCCATATCTTTAAATTTTATATCTAGTTTTTACTAATTTCTTTTAATAAATTAGTGACTTCCCCGCCTGCATCCATTAGAACTTCTGATTTTCTAAAAATTTCTTTCTGAAACAAATCTTTTTTCTCCGAAGCAATTTTTCTTAATTTTTCAATGGACCGCAAAACAATGTTTATTTTAAAGCTTTTGTAGTCATAAACATATTCTCCTTTAGTGTTTTTCTTTTCTTGCTCTAATGGAAGGATTATTAAAATATCTATGTCTGAGTCTGGTTTGTTTGTTTCTTTAGCAACCGAGCCGTACAAAACAAACGCTTTAACAAATGGCTTCACCTTAATAAACCAGTCTTCTTTTTCAAGCTCTGTCTTTAAAAAATCTTTCGCTATTTTTATGGCCTGCTTCTTATTAATCATTTACTTTTTATAATTCAAAATGTTCATCAATATTCTTCTTACAATACATCATAAAATTATAAACTTCTTTTTCCGACCACGCTTTGAGGTCCAATGATTTTAAAACTTCTTTAATGTGTTTTTCGGGATTTCTTATTCCCTTGCTATTAATTAATTCAGCTTCGTAAAAACAATAGCCATCCGGACATTTAACTAAGGCAAATTCAATATTTTTGTAATTAAAAATATAATTATCTCTTATGGCAATTATTCCCTTGTTGTGTCCCAGAAGAGAAAAAAGTCTTACAGCGTCTTTGGTTGAGCTTGTTTTAAGGGGTAAAATTATCTCTTCTCTTCTTCGAGCTCCAATAAATCCTTTTTTAAGGACTATTTCCGGAACTCCGTCGGTTGTCCGCACTTTAAGGTCTAATGTTCTGTCTTTATTTTCAAACACAAATGTTTTTCTTTTCATCCGCTTAACAAACTCAGCTTCTTTTTTAAAAAAGCTTAATACTTTCTGAAATTCATCTTTTGTTAGTGGCCCCCTGAATTCTATTTCGGTTGGCATATCATCAAATAATTTAGTGTTTTATCATCTCTAATTTTATTTTTCCATTTTCTACCTCTAGACTGACTTCCCCGCCAACTATTGCTACGATTTTCATATATTTTATTTTGCCTTTTCTCAAACAAAAAAGCAAATTTTTAATAAAAAAGGCCGGAGGTTTTCACCTTCGGCTCAGGAGGGTTTTACCCGCTCCTTAATTTCTTCAATTCTTGACGAACTGAAGAAATTTTTTGATTCTGCTCGGCTATTTGTTGCTGAGCCCTTGAAATATTTGCATATTTTTCCGCAAGCCACCCTTGGCGTTCAAGTATTTGGTCGGGGTACAAACTGTAATTATCAAGTGCGTACTTGATCTTTCCAATTTGTTCCGCTTGACTTTCCATGTAGCCTTCGGAATTTGAGACATTTGCCTCCCATCTTGCGATGGTTTCTTCCTTTTGTTGGATTTCCGTATCCTTATCAACCAAACGCAAAGGATCAAGGCTCGTGATACAAAGAGAAAGCTCATCGCCTTCGGAATATCCGCTTAAAGGAAGACGGTTTTCCGGAATCGCTCCGGGAATATTGTCCCCAAAAACCACGTGGACAAAAGTTTCACCATCCTCGTTGCGTCTAATCCTTTCAACGATTGCTTCAACCGACATCCATTCTTTAAGCGAAGACATTCGCTCCTTCAAAAGAACTATCCTCGCTTGCAGGCAGTATTGCCATGATCTTCGCAAAACGTAATCAATTGTTTCGGGCCTGGCGTTCCATTTTGCCAAGTCTTTGGCATCAATGCAGGACGGAACCGATATTTTACCTTCAGTCCGTCCTTCCTTCCAAATCCTAGGCTTTCCTCTGATCTCTTCTTCCGAAAGACAATCAGCTACAATTTCAACTCCGTTATCTGGAGCAAAAAGACGTACAGTTACCTCCTCATTGAGACGGAGATACTTTAGATTCTGGCCGGGAACAAATCCCTGCCCAACCTCAAATGCCTGCACGACCCCATTGTCACCAGCAACCGCAACAACTGATCTTTCTTGATCGGTTAAAATACCAACCAACGTTCCGGACAAATCGACAAACTTTCTTCCACCTTGTGTCTCTTGAGTACTTCCAAAAATCTTTTTGACAGTCTGTTTCGCGCCATCCATGGCCTTTTCAATATTGCTCAATTGAGGCAGTCCGCTCGCTTCAAAACCTTTTACAGTAAGAAGTAAGGTTTCTCCCTCAATAAGTTCCAAGCCCCATCCTACTTCGGAAAGACTCATATTGCTGAGTTCAATCGGGATCTCCGAATTGGAAGTCCATCCTAGAATCCAGCCATTCTTTCCGATAGGATCTCTTGCTACACAATGGATTCCAACTTCCAATGTGCTGCCTTTCTTTCCGACAGACTTTTGCATTTCTGTTTCAGAAAGCGAGCTCAGAACCGCGACAGGAACTCCATTTTTATTTTCCCATCTTATAATTCTGGCAATTTCAGATTCCTCACCAATCCAGGATGCTTTAACATCAAGCAATTGGTTGCCAGACTGCAGATATCTGAAGGCGTCTTGAAAAACTGCGGATTCTTCCGGTCTTTCTTCCGACCAGACATCCTTTTTGAAGCGCAGAACGCTTGGCAAAGGAATTTTTGAAAACTCAATAGCAAAGGAACTCCGCTTTTTCTTGGTTTTAACCCAGCATCCCACAGGGTACACCTGATCGCAAAGCAGATTTTCATGTCCGCCAGATCCAGGCATGCAAACCACAAAAGAAGCAACAGAAACTCTTTGCGGAAAATTGGCGACAATCGTTTCCTCTTCCGCAAATGCCATCAGAAGTGCGTTATCTCCGCCATCCCAGCATCCTGCTGAGTTCGAAGAGACAATGCCTTTTCCGGTTTTCGTTTGATAGAAAATTTGACCATCAGATTGTAATGTCGCAATCCTGTCAGGCCATGCGGCAAAAAACAATGCGCGAACCTTGTCGAGATTGTCCAGATTCAATTGCCTCAGCGATTCATCTCTTTCCTCGCCAAGTCCTTCGATCAACTCCTCGATCTGGGAAACAACCCTTTCAAGGTTTTTGCAATTTATGCAATGATAATTTGCCCACTCCTCGGACAAGCCATTGCTTTTAGCCTGCTGAAAACAGAAAGCTAATTTTATTGCAAAATCAAGATCGTCTCTGCACCCCACTTTTAATCCTTGATGGATTGCAGAAACTTTTGCCTTTGTTTCGGCTGTCCATGCAATATCCCAACAGAGAAGTCCACAGAAAGGATCATAAAGTTTTGATCCCATATGCGGAGTTCCATCTCTATCAGACATAAGCATCAAGACAACAAGAGTTTCAAATAAAATCCCCTGCTCATCAGCCATAAAAAGAACTGATGCTTCTGTTGAAGAACGCGGAATCCTCAGCAAAGACAATGCCTTTTCAAGTACATGTCCTTTTTCATCGGTTACACCGCGTTTGGAAAGAGCTTGGTCAGATCTTTGCATTTCCGAAGCCATATCTTTCCATTCAGCGGTTTTTTCCATCCATGGAAAATTATCGATTCCAGCGATTCCGGAAGATTTAACAGTTGCAAGAGCGTCATCAAGGCAAGACCTGGTAATCTCGGGAGAAGTGTGTTCATCCATTGCCTCGTCTTTGGCATAAAGATGATAAACATATCCGTCCTGAGTTCTGCCAAGTCGTCCGCCTCGCTGACTGTTTCCATCCTTTGAGTGAAGCCTGGACTCAAGTTTTTGAGTTTGAGTTGCAGGATCCCACACAATTTGCTTTATCCAACCAGAGTTAATGCAATACACTAAATCCGGAATGGTAATAGAAGTTTCCGCAATATTAGTGGCAACAATCACCCTTCTCTTACCCTCAGTCCTCTCTAATTCTCTTTTTGCATCTCTTTTTTCTTTGTAAACAGGAATAACCTCAATGCCTTTTTTGCATCTGGATTTTATCTTCTTTGCAGTGTCTTCTACTGCAGAAGCACCGTGCAAGAAAATAATAATGCTTCCCCGATTTGTTTCCTCGAGGATTTCCAGAGCAAGATTAGCACATGCTTCCGGAAGATCGTACTCTCCAAGCATTTCCTGCTTTTTCTGCCAAAATTCTCTTCTCCTTGCTGATGATTTTTTGCAAAGCCAACAGCCGCAGTTTGGCAAAACGCTTTCATCGCCCCAAAAATGTTCAAACTTCTTGAATTTCTTCCTTGAAGGAATATCAAAAAGTTCGCACGAAATTTCGGCTTCCTTGAAGGATTTCAGAAAGCTTTCGGTGTTAATAGTGGCAGAAGAAATAATCACCCGCAATTGCGGATACTTGGGAAGTTCTCTTTTAAGAAAGCCCAGGATAAGATCGATGTTACAACTTCTTTCGTGCGCTTCATCAATCATAATCAGGCTATACTGCCCAAGTTTTCCCTCGCGAATCCAATTTGGCAAAGTGCCGTCAGTAACACTGACGCATTTGTTCCAGGCAGAGAAACTTTCTTTTTCTTTACTATGCCTAATACCAAACATACCACGCTGGTCGAAAAGTTCTCCCGAAATTTTAGCAGTCGTTTTTGCAGTTCCATCTGTTGCCATAATTCTCGGCTGAGTAATAATCATTTGCCCTTGCCGAAGCAATCTATCTACAAAATCTCCGGAATAACTATCCGGTGCGTGTCAAATCATTTAACTATCTGACCGAAACGGGTATTTCTCTGACTCCGGAAAATCTCGACGAAATTTTCTTTTTCTTTGTCCCGCCGAAGCTTTTGGCGAAGGCG
>Ga0209542_10000959_pt1 | contig 68822 bp, 93 predicted proteins | sample RifCSPhighO2_01_FD_184028 | JGI IMG/M metagenome (GOLD analysis project Ga0209542, IMG submission 184028) | Soil microbial communities from Rifle, Colorado - Rifle CSP2_plank highO2_0.1 (SPAdes) (version 2) | ecosystem: Environmental > Terrestrial > Deep subsurface > Rock core/Sediment ...
ACTAAGTGCATAATAGGGGAATGGAAGGGAATCATGTCTACCAAGAACACGAGACTTATTGCGGGCCGGCGGTGGCACAGATGGTGCTTGCGCGGTTTGGCGTTGAGGCTGCCCAAAAAGATATCGCCAAAGAGCTTGAGACCGACATAGTGGTTGGCACGAGTGCAAAAGAGCTTGAAAAGTTTTTTAAGCAGCGCGGGTTTGTCGTAGACCGTAAAAATAATGCCGAATGGAATGACTTAGCCGACGCACTTGGCAGGGGCGCTGTTATTGTCGGTTATCTTGAGCGGGAGGGGGACCCACACTATGCTCTCGTGCGTACAGTGGGCGAAGCGGAGATTGTGCTTACCGACCCCTGGCATGGCGACAACTACGTGCTGCCCAGAAAAGAGTTTGGAAAACGATGGAAGGATAACGAAGTAGGGCAGTACGGCGAGCGGATGTTGATGACCGTTGCCACTCCTGCGCACACCTAGTGCTATACTTTGCGCATGGATGCCATTAGCAATTTATTTTCGATGCTGCTTAGCTTTTTGCTCGGGCTGCTTGAGCTTTTTGTAAACTTTCTCATTACGTTGCTGACCATGATACTCAACTTTGCCCGCTCGATAGTGGGTTTGGTTTCGTAGCTTTTCGCTGATTGAAAAAGTGGCTCAAATACGTTACTCTGCATTTGTTCTACCTTAGTAAAGTAAGCCGTTGTAGCTCAGATGGTAGAGCAGCTCCATGGTGGCTCGCAAAGCCCGCCCACTTTTTCGGCAACGACTGAGTGAATCCCGAATCACGGTTAAAGTCCCGCCACTGCGGGATCAGACCGTAGCGTTTTTATAAACGCTCGAACGACTGACAAGGGTCTCCCACAGGGAGAAAGATACAGTCTAGCCCTCTTATATAAAGAAAAAGAGGTTTAAGCGAAGGAGCAGGTCGCCGGTTCGATCCCGGCCAACGGCTCCAACTTCTTTATAATTAAGAAGTGTACGCCAGCGTAGCTCAGTTGGTAGAGCACCTCATTCGTAACGAGGAGGTCGCCGGTTCAATCCCGGCCGCTGGCTCCAGAAATGACAAAAGAAGAACGAGAAGCGCGTATAAAAGAACTGGAGAGCGCCATGCAGGCCCCGGATTTTTGGGCTATTCCTGAGCAAGCTCAGGCACGTATTCGCGAGCTCCACGACCTCAAAACTGAAGCCGAAGGTGGCAGCAAGTACGACACAGGCAATGCGGTGCTCTCAATCGTCGCAGGCGCGGGCGGCGATGATGCTGAAGACTTTGCCCGCATCCTCTATGACATGTATCGCAAATTCTGCGAGAAACATGGCTGGGGTATACGCGTGTTGCATAAAAATGAGAACGACCATGGCGGCTATCGCAACCTCTCAGTTGAGATAGAAGGCAAAAAAGCGTACGGCACACTCAAAGATGAGTACGGCGTGCACCGCCTGGTGCGCATCTCGCCCTTTAATGCCAATGCAAAGCGCCACACCTCCTTTGTGCTGGTCGAGGTCCTCCCGGTTATCGAAAAAGTCTCCGGTGTCGAAATTCCTGAGAATGATCTTGAAATATCGGTTGCGCGCTCTGGCGGCCCTGGCGGGCAGAACGTCAACAAGCGCGAGACAGCAGTGCGCATCGTACACACCCCGACAGGCCTCTCCGCGCATGTCGACGGCGAGCGTACGCAGGGCGCCAACAAAGAGAAAGCACTTTCCATACTTAAAGCAAAGCTTCTACGCCAGCTCCAGGAGGAACGCAAGGAGAAAATAGCCGATCTCTCCATCCAAGGGGGCAAAATCGAGTGGGGGAGCCAGATCCGATCCTATGTCCTTCATCCGTATAAGCTCGTCAAAGACCACCGTAGTGGCGTAGAGGTGCATGACGCCGAAGGTGTCCTTGAGGGCAACCTTGAGCCATTCCTTAAAGCACAGTAAAATATACGGGTTGTCATGATTTACTTCGACCGGGTCACTAAGGTCTACAGCGACAGCTCTGTTGCGCTTCAGGACGTCTCCTTCTCGATTGAGCCGGGAGAGTTTATTTCTATCGTCGGCCACTCCGGTGCGGGCAAGACCACCTTGGTTAAGATGTTGCTCGCAGAAGAGCGCCCCACCTCGGGCTCCGTCTTTTTTGAGTCGATGAACGTCCATGAGATGCACCCGCGCCGTATGGGCGACCTGCGCCGCAAAATCGGCACCGTCTTTCAAGACTTCAGGCTCCTCCCCAACCGAACCGCGTTTGAAAATGTCGCATTTGCCATGGAGGCCGCAGGCCGCAGTGAGGAAGAGATACTCTCCGACGTGCCGCATGTCTTGGAGCTCGTCGACCTGCAAGACAAGATGGAAAACTTTCCCGACGAGCTCTCCGGTGGCGAGCAGCAGCGTGTCGCTATAGCCCGCGCCATCGTCAACCAACCCGACGTCATTGTGGCCGACGAGCCGACCGGCAACCTCGACCCGGTCAATACCTTTGAGGTGGTGCAGATACTAAAAAAGATAAACGATCTCGGCACTACCATCATGCTCACCACCCACAACAAGGGCGTCATCGACAGTCTCAAAAAACGCGTCGTTACGATGGACAGGGGCAAGGTCGTGCGCGACGATAGGGAAGGTAAATATATACTATAAATTATGAAAGCAGTAACTATTCGGCGCATATTCCGGGCGGGGCTCCAAGACTTTTGGCGCAACGGTTTTGTCTCTTTCGCTTCGGTCCTTATGATGGTCTTTACCCTTTTTATCGTAGGGTTGGCTCTCTTTAGCGGGGTGATCCTCTCGACCGCGCTCGAGGAGTTTCGCGACAAAGCAGACATGAACATCTACTTTACGACCACGGCACCCGAGAGCGCTATTCTCGAGCTCCAGGCAACACTCTCCGCTCTCCCCGAGGTGGAGTCAATAGACTACACCTCCCGCGAGGTCGCTCTGGCAGAGTTTCGCGAGCGGCACCAAAACGACCAGCTGACCCTGCAGGCCTTGGAAGAGCTGGGAGAAAATCCGCTTGGCGCCGTACTTAACGTAAAGGCGCGCGAGATAACCCAGTACGACAGCATCGCGAACTTCTTGCAGGAGGAGCAGGAAGCGCTCGTGGCGGGAGCAGAACAGATAATCGAAAAGATAAACTACTACGACGAGCAGCACCGCCAGGCTATCGACCGTCTTGTACAGATTACCGACTCGGCACGCCTGGTCGGCGCCGCGATCATCGGTCTCTTTGTCGCCATCACTATAGCCATCTGTTTTAACACTCTGCGGCTCGCCATCTACACTTCCCGCGAGGAGATCTCGGTGATGCGCCTTGTAGGTGCCACCGGCGGCTACATTCGGGCGCCCTTTATGGTAGAAGGCATACTCTATGGGCTCATCGCGGGCGCTATAACACTCGTCCTCTTTTATCCTTTAACCTGGTGGCTTGGCGACGCAACGGTCGGATTTTTCGGCGGAGTCAACGTGTTCTACTACTACATCACCAACTTCCCGTTCTTTTTCCTCGTTATTGTAGGGTCAGGTGTAGCGCTGGGAGCTATCGCGAGCGCACTTGCCGTAAGGCGGTATCTTAAGGTATAAGATATGATCTTTAACCCGTCACTCGCTCGGAATTCAAACAAGTTTGACTTCTCTCGCTTCGTTGGGGTATAACAATACATGCTCGATTGGCTTAAAGGTAAAGGACTTCCAGGCCAAACTCCTAAATACGTTTTTGTCGTCGGCGGGGTCATGTCCGGCATCGGCAAAGGCGTGGTTACTTCCGGCATTGCGCGGATCCTTAAAGCCAAAGGTTTTAAGGTAACGGCGATAAAAATAGACCCCTACATCAACGTTGATGCGGGGACGATGAACCCCACCGAGCACGGTGAGGTTTTTGTACTGGAAGACGGCTACGAGACCGACCAGGACATGGGCAACTACGAACGCTTTTTGGGCGAAACCTTGCCCAACATCAACTACATGACGACCGGCAGGGTGTACCAGGAGGTCATCCGCCGCGAGCGCAACCTTGAGTACAAGGGCAAGAATGTCGAAGTGGTGCCAGATATTCCGCTTGAAGTAATCCGCCGCATAGAAGAGGCGCAAAAAACTGCCAACGCTGAAATCACGCTGACTGAAGTCGGAGGCACTATTGGCGAGTACCAAAATATCATTTTTCTTGAAGCGGCGCGCATGATGAAGCAGAAATATCCGCACGATGTTGCCATTGTGATGGTCTCGTATGTACCAATACCGGGGCATGTCGGCGAGATGAAGACCAAGCCCACTCAGTATGCCGCGCGCTCGCTTAACGCCGTCGGCCTGCAGGCCGACGTGATTATGGCGCGGGCCTCACGCCCAATAGACCAAAAGCGAAAAGAGAAGATTGCCGTCTTCTGCAACACGCTCCCTGAGCGGGTAATCTCAGCGCCGGATGTCGAAAGTATTTATGATGTGCCCATAAACTACGAGAAAGACGGCTTGGGTGATATTTTGACGGATATACTGGGTTTGCCGAAGCGCAAGACCGATCTCGGTGACTGGGAGACTTTTGTACAAAAGTCAAAGAGTGCAACCCGCGAACTAAAAGTTGCGGTTGTCGGCAAGTACTTCGATACCGGGGAATTTACGCTCGCGGACTCCTACATCTCAGTACTCGAAGCACTTAAGCATGCGGGTGCACACCAAGGAGCAAAGGTCAAAATTTCGTACATCAACTCAAAAGATTTCGAAAGCGGCGCGCGCAAGGTGGAGGAGCTTAAGGATTTTGACGGAGTGGTAGTGCCGGGCGGTTTTGGCGAGAAAGGGATAGACGGCATACTCTCCGTAATCCGCTTTGCCCGCGAGAACAAGATTCCGTACTTCGGGCTCTGCTACGGCATGCAGCTGGCGGTCGTTGAGTATGCGCGCAACGTAGTGGGCTTAGAGGGTGCAAACACAGTAGAGACCGACCCTGGAAGTGTGCACCCCATCATCGACGTGATGCCCGATCAAAAAGAGAAGCTCATAAAACAAGACTATGGCGGCACCATGCGGCTGGGCACCTATAAAGCAGTGCTTACAGACGGCACCATTGCCAAAGAGGCATACGGCAAGAGCGAAGTGGATGAGCGCCATCGTCACCGCTACGAGGTCAACCCAGAATACATTGAGAAGCTCGAGCAGGGAGGGCTCATATTCTCCGGCCGATCGCCCTCGGGAAAACTTATGGAGATAGCGGAGTTACCCAAGGACAAGCACCCGTTTTACTTAGGAACGCAATTTCATCCCGAACTTCTATCGCGTCCGCTAGGACCCCACCCGCTGTTTATGGCGTTTGTAAAAATCGCGCTTGCCGGTGCAAAAAATTGAGTTGCTGAAACTGGGCATTAGTTAGGTTGCGGAGAAAAATACCCTGTATACTTAACTTAGTACTAGTTTAATATTTTTTATGGTGGAAAAAGAAATTAAAAAAGTTTCAACATACTCGCCAACACCACTGCTTGTAGCAGTGGTGTTGGGTGGTGTTATGGTAGGTGCTGCCATGCTTACCTCTATACACAGCGAGTGGCTGCTCGCAGGCACGGTAGTGCCTGGTCAGCAAAAGAAAATTGATAGCGGTAAAATTGACGCAGACAGCAACGGCATACCGGATGCAGGAATTACTGTAAACGGTAAGTACGTCTCTCTATATGCATACGATGAAGGAGGAGACTGGTACTGGGACCTTGGGGATGGGCGCGTTCAGGGGACTGTCGGTTCGGTAGATGACTTGGACGCCGATACACTTACCACTTGTGACTACCAAGTGCAGTACCGCGGCAACTTTGAAAATGATCCGTTTATGGATAGCGGCTGGATTATGAACAACATCAACTGCTCGGGGTACGACGACAATGGGAGTTACAATTATCTCATTGTGCATGAGACCGACCCGCGTTACCGCGGCAACCCAGACTGGAGCGTGTGGGGTACCTGGGAGTATCATGTACTCACCGAAAGCGGCAAAGGCAATCTTACCCGTCCGCAAAACGCCATCGGGAGCTAACTCTGGATAAGCGCTCGATTTGCTACAATAGCCCCATGAGGGCGCTACTGTACATATTCCTCATAGCACTCCTGCTATGGGCGAGTGCTATGTGGGAGAACGCTCACGCGCCTGTGGTCGTAGTAACCTCCCCGCAGGAGGAGCCTGTGCAAGAGCCGGAAACTTCGCCCACGAGTGAGATAGTGGTCGAAGTTGCGGAGGAAGCGCCACTTTCGAAGGAAGATACTCCAGTGGGAGCTTCGAACCTGCCCACGCCGCCTCCGGAGCCCAAGCAGGTTACCTACGATGAAGCATATGTCGAGCAGCTTGAACTTGCGGTGCATAATCGGATAAACGAGGAGCGCATTCGCGAAGGGCTCAACGCACTTGAGTATGACGACGTGCTTGCGCAAGTGGCGGCCTATCACTCAACCGATATGGCAGCAAACGACTACTTTGCGCACGAAGACAAAGACGGTTGCGACTCGGCGTGCCGCGTCACCTCTGCCGGCTACAAGTGGCGCATGGTGGGGGAGAACCTCTTTCTCTTGAAGCGCGAGTATCACTTTTCTGCCGAGGGTGCCTCGGCTGTCGTCGTTGCAGGCTGGATGGGGAGCCCCGGCCATCGAGAAAATATGTTTGAGCCTGACTTTACCCACGAAGGTATTGGGGTTGTTATCCTCGGCGACTCTATCTATGTCACGGAAGTGTTGGCAAAACCGCGATAGTGCTAAACTTTAGCAATGGCACGCATAGTAAAAAAGATATTGCCCGGTTATTTTGATGCGATTGCATCAGGAAAAAAGAAGTATGAATTTCGCGTCGCGGATTTTGATATCGCGGAGGGCGACACTCTCGTGCTTGAGGAGTGGGATAGTGAAGACCGCACAACACGCAAACCGACAGGACGCACTATTGAGAAGAAGGTTACCTATGTGAGGAAATTTAGCCCAGACACTTTTAAACAAAAAGAAGATTTAGAAAAATACGGTTTTTATATACTCTCGATTGAGTAAGAACCCATTTTGGTGTACGGTATAGCGGTATATTGCGGGTTGGTGTAATGGTAGCACGTCTCCCTCTGGAGGAGAAAATTGGGGTTCGAGTCCCTGACCCGCAGCAGCTTAGTTTAGTATCGATGGACCAAGACACGTCTCTATAGTTAGAGCCGTGTTTTTGGTATGACATCAATATCGTCCAAGACGGGTCAATTTCTCGTTTCTATATTTTGAGCCACGAAATCAGTTCGAATCCTAGAAGCATCGTCAGCTTGAAATAGGTTCTCCCGCACGAGACGCGTTGACAAATTTATATAAGACGTTATTCTCAAAACATGTCGGGCAACAAGCAATCTAATGTTCTCCTCGGACTCCTCCTTACTCAGGGTGGAGGATTTGCTTGTGTCTAGATTCTAACGAAACCAGATACACACAAGGCCCTCCACCCGGAGGGCCTTGTTGTTTAGCCCTGTTCTTTGACAGTTCGTTCACGATAACCCTGAGGAGAAGTTATGACGACGATGCCCTTCAACCAATATCGTCCATTCCCGACGGTACAGCTGCCGGACCGCACGTGGCCAAATGGCAGACTTGCCAAGGCACCCATCTGGTGCGCGGTGGATCTGCGCGACGGCAACCAGGCACTCATCGAGCCGATGGGTGTCGAGAAGAAACTGCAGATGTTCAATCTGCTCGTGAAGATCGGCTTCAAAGAGATCGAGGTTGGGTTCCCGGCGTCCTCCGAGATCGAGTTCACATTCGTTCGGACGTTGATTGAGGAGAATCGGATTCCTGACGACGTCACTATCCAAGTCCTCACGCAATCGCGCGAGGAATTGATACAACGAACGTTCGAAGCCCTGAAAGGCGTTCCTCGGGCAATCGTGCACCTGTACAATTCGACGTCTGAACTTCAACGCCGAGTTGTCTTTTGCCAATCTGAGGAGGGTATTATACAAATCGCTCTCTCCGGCGCGCGACTCATCAAAAAGCTCGCGGAAAAGCAACCGAAAACTAAATGGACGTTTGAGTACTCACCTGAGTCGTTCACAGGGACCGAAGTCAAATTCGCCTGCGAGATCTGTAACCAAGTGCTCGACATATGGAAACCGACTCTGGAGAACAAAGCGATCATCAATCTGCCTGCAACGGTGGAGATGTCGACGCCTAACAAGTATGCCGACGCGATCGAATGGATGGGTCGACACCTGTCGCATCGCGACTCTATCGTTCTCAGTCTGCATACGCACAATGACCGCGGATGTGCTGTCGCCGCGACAGAGCTCGGCCTCTTGGCTGGCGCTGACCGCGTCGAAGGTACGCTCTTCGGTAATGGTGAACGTACCGGCAACGCGGATCTCGTAACCCTCGCGCTCAACCTGATGACGCAGGGTATAGACCCGAAAGTAGATTTGTCCGATCTTCCGGGCGCCGTACGGATCGCAGAAGAATGCACGCGTATTGAAGTGCATCCAAGGCATCCGTACGCTGGACTCCTCGCGCTGACGGCATTTTCTGGTTCGCACCAGGACGCCATCAACAAAGGGACACGGGCAATGGAAATCTCGAACAGCCCTATATTTGAGGTCCCGTATCTTGCCTTCAATCCGGCCCATGTCGGACGGGAATATCGTCCAGTACGCGTTAACAGCCAGTCGGGCAAAGGTGGTGTCGCCTATATCATGCGTGACGTTTACGGCGTCGAACTCCCGCGGCCGCTGCTTGTGGACTTTGCGACTTTCGTGCAGAAGGCCGCAGAGGAAACAGGCGGAGAATTGTTGCCGGAACGTGTTCGGCAGCTTTTCGAAGAAGTGTATGTCAACGTAGCTCATCCTATCGAGCTCATTGATCATTACAGCGTACCTGGCAAAGTCAAAGGAGGCCGAGTCCTCGAAGCGACCATCAAGATCAATGGTGACAGCCGCTTCATTGCAGGAGACGGAAATGGCGAGCTCAACGCATTTGCCAATGCGCTCGCTACGTCCTGCAACATAGAGGTCTCGCTCCTCGACTATCAGGAACGTTCGATCGGCGGTGGCTCGGATGCGAAAGCTATCGCATACGTGGCCATTGCCGTTCCGGGGCGCGAAGCAGTGTGGGGGGTCGGTATTAATACCGATATTCCGACAGCTTCACTCCTGGCGCTTGCGAGTGCCGTCAATCGGTCTAGACGCACTTGAACAATACTACCTCCCGCACGCTACATGCTTGCGGGAGGTTTTTTATGAAAATTTGTGAAAGTTAGAACGCGCTCGAGGCGCATCGTCTAGTAGCGAAAGCGAACGGCGACTTTGCTTTAACCCCTCTAAGACTCGAATTAAAATATAGAAATCAGAGTCTTCTTTAGGAGTGGAAAAATGGCTATCCACAACTTCATTGACCTATCAGGTTACCCCCTGTATAGTGGGTTTATACACGCCCCAGCTAGCCGAAAGGTCCGCTGGGGTTTGTTCGTGCCAAAACCTGTTACAATAGCTCCTAAATGCAGACTATTTTGCTCATAGATGGGGAGAATTTTAAGGGCAAAATCCGTTCCGTTTTTAAGGAAATAGCTAAGGAAAAGCCTATTTGGCATGAATATAATTTTAAGGGTCTGCTCGATAAGGTGCTTAAAGACATCCCTATAGAAAGACGAGTCTTTTACTTTGCTCGTATTAAGGAGCACGAGGCAAGTAAAGAGAAATCAAAGCAGTTAGTAGAGGAACAACGCCTGCTCAAAACTCATTGGCAGTTCTGATTCCGATTTACAGCCTGCTATAAAAGAAGTGCGGGACAGACGAGTTGGTTGCGTGTACCTTGGTTTTGAGACTCAACCTAACAAAGGGCTGTCATATACTACCAACAGGACTATCTTAATCCGTAATTCTGAGGTCGTGGAGTTTGGGAAAGTGACGTAAGGAGTTCTATATACTAAAATTCTTGGACAACCTGTCTCCAATTAACCGTTCTTAACCTATCTAGGTCGGGCAGCTGATTTTTAGATAGAACACGTTCGCGAAAATGTAAAGAGCGTGGTAAGGTTGTGCGGTGCAGCGCGGGGAAACCATAGTCCGGTTCGAACAGGTATCATTCGACTTCGGTGTCAAAAAACCCATCTTGGATAAGGTGGATTTTTCTGTTAGACGTCGTAGCAAAATTACCTTCATGGGCCAAAACGGTGCTGGCAAAAGCACTATCTTTGGTCTTATGACTGGCGCTCATACGCCGGAAGACGGCCAGATGCATCTCGCGCACGGTCTAACGGTTGCCACAGCACGGCAGGTGATTCCGCGCGAAGATATGTCTCTCACGGTGCGGGAGTTTTTTCAGAACGTATTTCCAAAAAAGGTCTACGACATCGACCCAAGAATCGACACTGTGCTCGAGGTGGTTAACCTTGCGGCCCCGCACGAGCGCACCATAGGCTCATTTTCCGGCGGACAGCAGGCGCGTCTACTGCTTGCACAGGCGCTGATACAAGACCCCGACCTACTGCTCTTAGACGAGCCGACTAATAATCTGGACAAAGAGGGGATCGAGCATCTCACCATCTTTCTCGTCAACTATAAAAAGACAGTGGTTGTTATCTCTCACGATGCAGAGTTCTTGAATTCATTTACGCAGGGCGTGCTCTATCTCGATGTGAACACACATAAGGTCGAGCAGTACGTCGGCAACTACTTCGATGTGATTAAAGAGATCTCGGCGCGTATAGAGAAAGAAAATCGGAAGAATGCTCTCTTGGCAAAAGAAATCCAGGAGAATAAAGACAAGGCAAACTTCTTTGCCAACAAGGGTGGCCAAATGCGGATGGTAGCCAAACGCATGCGCGAAAAAGCGGAGCTACTCGAAGAAACGAAAGTAGATGTTCGCAAGGAAGATAAGACGATACGCTCGTTCCGCATTCCGTACCAAAGCGGGCTTGTTGGGGAGGTGGTGCATATCTCTTCGTTCACCGTGGTGCGCAACCATAAGCCGGTGGAACGCAAGGTTAAAGTGTCGTTGCGCAAGAATGACCACCTACTCCTCCAGGGGCCAAATGGCATTGGAAAGAGTACTCTCTTGCAGTCGATTGCCGACGGCACCGCCAAGGGTGTCACCATTACGCCGGGGACGGAGATAGGATATTACCGGCAGGATTTTTCCAACCTCGATTTTAATAAAACAGTGTATGAGGAGCTCACGGCAATGCCGGGGAACCTTATGGAAGAAGATTTGCGACGGGTTGCTGCAGGTTTTTTGGTAAGCGGAGAAATATTTCACTCGAAGATAGGCACTCTCTCGGAAGGGCAGAAAGGCTTGGTGGCCTTTGCTCGTTTGGTCTTGCTCAAGCCCGGTCTGCTTATCCTCGATGAGCCGACCAACCATATTAACTTTCGTCACCTGCCAGTTATTGCCGAGGCACTCAGTGCGTTTGAGGGGCCGATGATCTTGGTGTCGCACGTGCCCGACTTTGTGCAGCAGATACGCATCGATGAGACGCTCGACCTGGGCTCCTGATAGGCTATGGTGAAAGAGATATACGATGTGGTGGTTGTGGGCGGCGGTGCTTCTGGGCTGATGGCCGCAGGTCGCGCGGCAGAGAGAGGGAAGCGCGTGCTCCTACTTGAGAAGAACAAGCGTCTGGGAGAAAAGCTGCGCATAACCGGTGGGGGTCGTTGCAATATTACGAACGCAGAAGAAGATGAACGGGTGCTACTCGGCGCCTATGGCAAGGCGGAGCAGTTTTTATACTCTGTATTTTCTCAGTTTGGCAACAAAGCCACCTTTGCCTTCTTCGAGTCGCACCAGTTGCCGTTGGTGGTCCAGGCACGTAAACGTGTATCCCCTGCGACAGAGCGCGCCGCAGATGTCGTGCATACGTTTGAAGAATATGTACACAAGGGTGGGGTAATAGTTCGCACCGGCTCACCGGTTACAGCAGCCACTCATGATGAGTCAGGGATTACCGGAGTTGTGTGCAACACAGAGACCTATGTAGGGAAAAATTATATCTTTGCAACTGGCAGTGTCTCGCACCCAGAAACCGGTTCAACCGGAGACGGTTTTAAGTGGCTCGAGAAACTTGGTCACACCGTTGTTAAGCCGACACCCTCTATTGTGCCCTTGAAGGTTAAAGATGCGTGGGTGAAAATGCTTGCCGGTAGCTCACTGACATTTATGAAGATAACTTTTCTTGCTGAAGGCAAGAAAGCGTTTTCAAAAACTGGCAAAATACTTTTTACCCACTTTGGGTTGTCTGGGCCGCTCATACTCAACAGTGCCAGTGCGGTTTCTGACCTGCTGTATGAAGGCGTAGTGACAGCAACCATAGATGCATACCCGCACACCGACCTCGGCGCTTTGGAGCGTAGCGTGATAGCGGTATTTGATACGAATAAAAATAAGGCACTCAAGAATGTCCTGAAGGAGGTGGTGCCCGATGGCACTGCGCGGGGCATACTTGCCCTTCTTGAGGGCAATATAGATACTGCTAAAAAGGTGCACTCGGTTACTAAAGAAGAGCGCAAGATATTGGTGCGCCTGCTCAAAGCCCTGCCGCTTACGATAGAGGGATTGATGGGGTTTGACCGTGCAGTCATTGCCGACGGGGGCGTGCCGTTGGAGGAGATAGATACACGCACTATGCGCTCTAAAAAAGTCTCGAACCTGTATCTCACGGGAGACCTTTTACACATCAACCGCCCTTCGGGCGGTTACAGCCTGCAATTGTGCTGGTCTACCGGCTATGTCGCAGGGACTCACGCTGCGGGTAGGTAGTGTATGAGCAGGGTTGGTTATGCCCAGTTTCTGTAGAGAAGGGTAGATTTGCGGTGCTAGAATAAGGGGGCTATGAGCAAACGCATACTGATAGTGGAGGACGATCAGAACCTTTCCAAACTAATGAAGGAGCAGCTTGAAGGTGCGGGATATGCGGTGGATATTGCCTTGACGGGACAGGCGGGCATCAATGCACTAGAAAAAAAGCCCGACCTTATCCTCCTCGATATTATGCTCCCGCAGGTGAGCGGCCTCGAGATCATGAAGCAGGTCCGCAGTAAGGACGAGTGGGGCAAGGGGGTGTCCATCGTCATCATCAGCAACCTAACACCGGACAGCGCCGAGATTATCGACAGTGTTGCCGCCTACGAGCCGGTATACTACATCGTTAAGGCTGATTTCTCGCTCGGCGATTTGGTAGAGAAAGTGAACGACATTTTGAACCCGCAGCCGGCATGAACATTCGTCTCAAGATAACCCTCCTCATCGGGTTTCTTTTGTTGCTTTCACTCGGGATTATTTACGGCCAGTACCGCCTGGAGAAAGATCGCGCCGATCTCATTGTTCAGGGAATTATAGATGAGCAGTCGGACTTTTTCCGTTCGTTCGTAGACTACGCGGGTGCAAAGCTCCGCTTCTTTACCGAGGATTACAGTTTTTGGGACGATTTTGTTGATTATTTACAGGCCGGTCCCTCAAGGGACCACGTGTGGGCGGACGAAAACATTACGATTAGCGCTGACAACTTTGAGACACACGAGACATACATTTACTTGCCAAACGGCGAACACATCTACAGCGGTGATGTTACCCATCTATACGAGGAGATACCAGACGTGGAGATCATTCCCCCCATCTTTACCCCGACAGACTTCGCTCTGTTTGAGAAAAATCGCCTCACCCATTTTTACCGGATGAAAAACGGTATACTTACTGATTTTTGGGTAGCTACGGTGCATGGCACCACGGACCCAGACCGGGTTACAGACCCTGAAGGGTTTTTGGCAGTAGGCGAGCGCTGGGACGAGGAACATCTGCAGGAAATAGAGGATCTCTCAGGTGCAACGATTACCGAACCGGGAGAGGCTCTCCCTCCCGAAAACGGTGTGACCACTATTTCGTTTCCCCTCGAGCTGCGCGACCTCGACGGCAGCATCGCCAAAACCTACATCATAACGGCTCCCATACCCTTTATCGGCGAGGCACAGCAGGCGTCAGAGAATCAGCTTTTTATGATTATAGCCTCCTCGCTCGTGCTCCTCGTACTCATTTATGTCTTCCTTGAAATTTTAGTCGGTAAGCCGATTTCTGCGCTTTCCTCGAGTATTAGGAATAAAAATATCCCGCTCATGCAGAGTATGCAGAATGATCGCTCCGAGTTTGGCGCACTTGCGAAGCTGGTGCTCAACTTTTCCGAACATGAGTTGGTGGTCAAGGCTAAGGCGAGAGACGACGCCGTTCTCTCGGCAGTCGGAAGCGGCCTTATGGCGGTTGATAATGATGGCAAAATTACGCTTTTTAACACCGCGGCAGAGTCGCTTTTTAAGCGCTCCGCGCGTGAGGTCATCGGATCAAGAGCGGAAGACATATTTAAAGCGGAGACACCGAATGGTACGCCTCTGACACCGGAGCGCTACCCCCTGATGCGCGCCATGGCGGAAAAGAGAATTGTTGCAGAAAGCCTTGTCTGTATAAGGACGGACGGTTCAAAGTTTCCCGCGATTGTGACAGCCGCACCGGTCATCCACGACGGCGCAATTATCGGTGCCGTGCAGGACCTACGCGACATTACCGAAGAGCAGATGCTTGAGCAAACCAAGAGCAACTTTGTCTCACTGGTATCACACGAGCTCCGCACCCCGCTCACGCTTGTGCGCTGGTCTCTGGAAAAGTTGAAATTGCGTGCGGATCTTCCGAAAGATGTGCTCTCTGGCGTTATACCGCCCATGGAGTCGGCCGCAAACCGTACGCTCTCGCTCATCAGAGCCATGCTCGATGTTTCGAAGATTGAAACTAATGCGTTTGAAACAACGGAGACCGAACTTCAGATATCAACTCTTGTTGATAAATCTCTCGCGGAGCTCCAGCCGGCGATACAAGACAAAAAGCTTACAGTTGAAATCCAGCGCGAGCAGGGTGTTGAAACGAAAGTAATATCGGACGAGCGTCTGCTTCAGATTATCGTCAACAACCTGCTTTCAAACGCAACCCGCTATGCAGAAGTGGGCGGGCGCGTGGTGGCGCGGCTAACGGAAGAAAAAGAGAAAGGTGTTACGCTCAGTGTTGAAAATACGGGCCCCGGCATTCCACTCGAGGAGCAGCCGCATATATTTAAGAAAATGTTCCGCGGTGAGACGGCGTCGCGCCAAAACCCAGATGGCTCCGGGCTCGGCCTCTATATTACAAAGTCATTTATCGAGCGCCTCGGCGGCTCTATCTCGTTTGAGTCTACTCCGGGCGCAACCACCACATTCACCGTAAAATTTCCGTATAAGTATCGATAATGATGAGCAATGTCGACTAAAGAATTATGAGGAAGCAGCACCCGATGGACAAGAAAAGACTTTTGAGAAAAGAGGACCACCTCACCCGCCCGCCGCGGCTTGAGGGCAAGGCAAAAAATGCGGGGTTGAATCCAATACGCAAGAAAAAGAAGGAACGCTCACAAAAAGCAGAGGAAAAGAAATAGCTTATGTTCCGCGATAGAGAAGATGCGGGGACACAGTTGGCGCAAAAACTTAAGGCATATCACGGTACTGAAGCGGTTGTTTTGGCGCTGCCGCGCGGAGGCGTGGTTATAGGGGAGCGAGTAGCAAAAGGGCTTGAACTGCCGCTCGACATTGTTGTTGCGCGCAAGGTGGGACACCCCACGAACTCCGAGTATGCGATCTGCGCGGTTGATGAGCGGGGCACGCGTTTGTGCAACGAGGCCGAACTGAAGCATATCGATAAAAAATGGTTCAACCAAAGGGTTGTGCAGGAGCAACAAGAGGCGCAACGTCGCATTGCGCTCTACCGGGGAAAGAAAGCACCGATCTCAATCTCCGGTAAAACGGCGATCATTGTTGATGATGGCATTGCAACCGGCCTTACCATACGGCTCGCAATCAAGGCGGTTAAAGAGCAAAAGCCAATGCGTGTTGTGGTTGCAGTGCCGGTTACACCCTCTGACGTCGCGATGAAAATCAAGCGCGAGGCGGATGAGCTTGTAGTGTTAGAGTCGCCGGAGAACTTTTTGGGTGCCGTCGGCGCACACTATCGATTCTTCCCGCAGGTCGAAGACCCAGAAGTCATCCGCCTGCTCTCTTTGATATAGTGAACGATATATGACGACTAGCACGGTATGGCGCGCGGCAGCTGTGGGAGGAGTTGTGATTGCGGCTACGTTGTTGGTACTTGCTGTCTATGCCCATGTTAGGTGGCAGGGAGAACAGTACTTTGGCGAGGTACAGAGCCTCACCGAACAAGGTCTTGTTATCTCCGATCCACGAGAAGGTACACGCACAGTGCTGATACCCGAGCATGCCGAGGTGAGGAGAGGTAATAAAATATTCGAGGGAGGACTTCGGGTAGGCGACTCAGTGGTTGTTGTGGGCGAGGAGCTGGCAGACGGAAGTGTTGAGGCGCGGCTTATCCGTGTTGTCGACTACGCAAAAAGGGAGCCGCGCCCCGAGAGCGACCGTCCATGAAGCGCTTTGCATATCTACTGCGTTTTCTCCCCATACTCTTTTTTGTAGGACTGACAATCACTTTTTTCTACTTTTCGCCCGAGGGCATACTTTCTCTCGTCGGGGTCGAAAATGCGTATGTACTTCTCTTCGTACTTGCATTTTTGGGCGGGCTCACTACGGGGAGCGGCATTCCGTACCACGTAGTTCTCATTTCCTTTGCTGCGGGAGGGCTCAACCCGCTTATACTTGGTATCACCACCGCACTTGCGGTGACATTTGGCGACTGTACCACCTACTATGTTGGCTACTTCGGGGGGCAGCTCATGCCCGTGCGAGTGCAAACTGCGCTTAAAAAACTCTCCTTCTTAAAAGAAAGATACCCTCGACTCTTGCCCACGATATTTTTTCTCTACGGAGCATGCGTTCCCTTTTCAAGCGATCTTGTCACGATCCCTATGGGATTTTTAAAATACCCGCTGTGGCGTGTCATGCTACCTCTCGGTCTTGGCACTGTCATTTTTAATACGGCACTTGCCTATGCCGCTGTCTATCTTTACGGTTGGCTTGCACCCTTCACTTAGTACAATAGAATAAACACGTTTTTGCACTTATTATTTCTTCGAAACCTGTTGCCAAAGCCAGATACCGACCAGCACAAGATCGACGAGCACAATGAGACCTAACAAAGGTCCAAAAATGCCCATGCCTCCGCCAATCATGCCCTCATATCCATAACCCATCATATATTTTGTTGTGACTGTAAATAATATCGACCACTACCTACAGGGTACAGTCATTCTTTACTTTACACAAATACCCCATGGGGGTATCATGGGGATATGAAAGCTGACATGAAGAAAAAAGCACTCCGACGCCTGAGCCTCATTAAAGGTCAGCTAAATGGCCTGACAAAGATGGTAGATACCGAGCGCTACTGTGTGGACATCATTACACAGTCGAGCGCGATAAAGGAGGCGCTATCGGGTGTTGAAGATTTGATGCTTGAGAATCATCTCACGACCCACGTGGTTGCACAGGTAAAATCGGGGAGGAGTAAAAAGGCGGTCGAAGAGATTTTGAAAGTGTATAAGCTGGCGCAGAAGAAAAAGTGATATGGATCATGGATCACATGATAAACACGCAGGACATCACACCGAGGATTTTTTAAAAAAGTTCTGGGTGGTGCTTGTTCTCACGGTACCCATCATTCTTTACTCCGATTTGCCGGAGGCATTAGTTGGATGGAGCGCGCCCACATTTGCGGGTTCACCGTATCTGCAGCTTGTCCTCGGCTCCATAGTTTTTTTCTACGGCGGACTTGTATTCCTTAGAGGTGCGTTGAGCGAACTCAAGGCGCGGCTTCCCGGCATGATGACCCTGATTGCACTTGCGATCTCCGCTGCATACTTCTACAGTGTGGGCTCTGTGTTGTTCGGCAGTGGCATGACACTTTTTTGGGAGCTTTCGACCCTGATCGCCGTCATGCTCATAGGCCACTATGTTGAGATGCGCGCGGTGCAGGGTGCTAAGGGGGCATTGCGAGAACTCGCTAAACTGCTGCCAGACACAGCGGAGGTTGTGCGTGAAGGCAAAACAGTAGTCGTTTCTCTTAGTGATGTGCGACAGGGTGACATTGCGCTGGTTCGTCCTGGGGCAAAAGTGCCGGCCGACGGAATAATTGTGGAAGGTGAATCAGAATTGGATGAAGCACTCATTACCGGAGAGTCGCGGCCGGTCCAAAAGAAAACAGGAGACGAAGTGGTGGCTGGAGCAATAAACGGAGATGGAAGTCTCACGATACGGATAGAAAAGATAGGGGAAAGCACTTTTCTTGCCGGTGTCATGCGTTTAGTAGCAGAGGCAGAAAGTTCAAAGTCTCGCCTGCAGCTTCTCTCCGATCGGGCGGCGTTTTATCTAACCTTGCTTGCGGTTGGTGCTGGTGCAATTACGTTTGTTGTGTGGGTGATGGTAGGGGAAAGCTTTGGTTTTTCAGTTGAGCGCCTAGTTGCCGTGCTTGTCATTGCCTGTCCGCACGCGCTTGGGCTCGCAATCCCACTTGTCGCCTCTATCTCAACCACGATGGCAGCAAAAAACGGTTTCTTTGTTAAACGCCGCCTCGCACTCGAGGCGGCGCGCAACGTCACGACCGTGCTCTTTGACAAGACAGGCACGCTTACTGCAGGCAAGTTCTCTGTTACGCATTCAAACTCCGACGAGGCACTTGCTCTTGCCGCCGCGGTAGAGGCGCACTCGGAGCACCCGATAGGCAAGGCAGTTATCGCTGAGGCACAGAAACGCAGTCTTGTTGTGCCGGAAGCGGTAAATTTTAAACGCATCCCTGGTGCCGGTGCGCAGGCAGATGTCGGCGGGAGGCAAATCTTTGTCGGTCATCGCGGTGGCGCGGATATTGTGGTCGAAGTTAACGGAGAGGTGTTGGGTACTATCGCGGTTGCAGACACGCCTCGACCGGAGGCAAAAGAAGCGGTCGAAGCACTACGCGATATGGGACTTCATATTGCAATGATTACCGGGGACTCGGAGGTGGTTGCGCGAGAGGTGGCATCGGAACTTGGCATAGAGGAATTTTTTGCTCGCGTGCGCCCAGAGGACAAGGTGAACAAAGTAAAACTCTTGCAGAGCAAGGGTGAGATGGTCGCTATGGTGGGCGACGGCGTCAACGACGCACCGGCATTGACTCAAGCAGACCTTGGTATTGCGGTTGGGGCGGGCACCAATGTAGCCATCGAGTCTGCTGGCATCATCCTTGTGCGCAACGACCCCCGCGATATTCCTAAAATCATTAGGCTCTCGCGCCTGACGTACTCGAAAATGATTCAAAATCTCTTTTGGGCATCTGGCTACAATGTCGTGGCGCTCCCTATTGCCGCTGGTGCTCTTGCTGCGTGGGGTGTTGTGCTGCAGCCGGCGGTCGCAGCGGTGTTTATGTCTCTTTCAACTGTTATTGTCGCCGTAAACGCAGCACTTTTGCGCCGCAAATCACTATGATCGCTCTTAGTAGACAGCTTGCCCCCGTACTTTTGCTCGCATTTATCTTTGCGGCGGTATTTGGGCTCTATGCGATGGTTGCACTATCTCCCCACGAGCATGAGGCAGGCTGTGCATCGTTGTCGCCCCTATCAGTGGTATGTGCAGAGGTGCTTGTCCACGTTGGGCACTGGCAGAATGCGCTTTTGGCAATAGTTGTCGAGATCCTTGTAGTAGTTGCGCTCGCGTTATTTCTTGTTACCCGTCTTGCAGCCCTCGCGGGAGAGGTGGTGAAATTATCTAATGGACTAAGGATTGGTTTGCGGATATGATACGGTCTGCTTGAACGTATGACATTCGATTACACCGTAAAGACAACGAAGGCTTTTGACGAGGCGGTTAAAAGCGCACAAGACAAAATTGCCGAAGCGGGCATGCGGGTTTTATATGTTCATGATGTACAGAAGACTTTGACCGAGAAGGGGTTTGTACGGGAACCATTTAAAATCATCGAGTTTTGCAACGCGAAATTCGCCAATGATTTTTTGAAAGCGGACATCAAGATAGGACTTTGCATGCCGTGTAAAATCAACGTGTATGTAAAAGACGGCCAGACGTACATTTCCGGCATGCGGCCTGTTGTCCTACCCCAATTTTTTCCGAATGCCGATTTGGGAGACATGCCAGCAGAAATCGACCGCATAGTTCAGACCATAATCAACAACGCAAAGTAGCTTATAATTACTCTATGCATCTCGGAAAATTACTCACCAGCATAATCATCACCACTTTTTTGCTCGTGGGGGCGACTGGCGCTTTGTATTCCGGCATGATGATGGGCCATAGCATGGAGGATATAGGTGGCTGCGCACTCATGGGACATAATACCGCCATGTGCAATATGAATCCGCTTGAACACCTGAGCGCTTGGCAAAATCTTGTTGCTGCGATCCCGGTGCAGAGTGCGGTGATGTTGTTACTGCTGCTCTTTGCACTGCTTTTTGTGCTTGGTTTTAGTCAGTACCTGTGGCTCCTTCACCCATCGCCCCAGCCTGTCCTCATCTCTTACGATCTGGAAGTTCGAGGACATGATTCTCTGCAACGCTTTATTGCTCGCGGATTAATGCATCCAAAGATTTTTTAAGTTAGGTTGATTCCGCGGTGACTGACGCCCGCGCTCTTTATCCCTATCAACCTTACATTACGTATGGAAGCTCAACTATCAAAATTTAACCTATCACCATCGGTCTCAATTATCATCGCAGGAGTTATCATCGCGGGCGCGGTCATATTCACAAACAAGCAGCCTACAGGGCCCGTAGCGGCAAACCCAGAGCAACCGGCAGCTATTGATGTTGATATAAGCAGAGTAAGAACAGAAGGGGAACCGTTTATCGGCAATGCCAATGCGCCTGTAACTATTGCGTATTGGTACGACTATCAATGTCCATTTTGCCAGCGCCATGAGCAGGGGGCAATGCCGCAGATCATCAAGGACTACGTGGACACCGGCAAGGTAAAAATAGTCTTCAAGGATTTTCAATTCCTCGGCCCCGACTCACAGGCGCTGGGGCAGTACTCTAGTGCTGTGTGGGAAGTCGCGCCCGATAAATTCTATCTATGGCACAAGGCCGTATACGATAATCAGGGCCAAGAAAATTCCGGCTGGGCGACTGAAGCTAAAATCACTTCAATAACGACAAATGTTCTTGGCGCGAGCGATACGGGCAAAGTCGCCACTCTGGTGAAATCAAAAGGAGATGAATATCAGAAAGAAATGGACGCTGACAAGGCCGAGGGCGCGGCGCTCGGCATCAGCGGCACTCCCGGTTCAATAGTAGGTAAGCAGCTGGTCGAAGGTGCACAGCCGTACGCAGTGTTTAGGCAGGCTATTGAAGCGGCCCTCACTAAAAACTAACAAGGATAATTATGAAACCAATCTATACGCTAGGAATTATTGCGCTCTTTGTCGCAGCAATCGGAGCTTTGGGGTATATGCCACAATCATCTCCGGCAGAACAGGGGGAAATTCTCTCACAGAATGGTCTGCATTGGCATGCCAAGGTCACAGTCCGTGTTGATGGAGAAGAAGTAGAGATTCCTGCAAATATGGGACTTGGCGCGGTGCACAACCCTATACATACGCACGACGATGAACCGGGGCTCGTCCACATGGAGTTTGGCGGGCGAGTTACAAAAAGTGATCTTGCCCTACAGAAATTCTTCAATGTATGGGATAAGAACTTTGGTACCGCCAGATCAATGATGGTCAACGGAATAGAAAGTTCCGAATTCGAAAACTATCGTATGCAGGATGGCGACGTGATAGAAATCTCGTATTAACAACGTGCTATATTGAGTTATATACTAACAATATACTTATGAACTCTTCTATAACGATAGGACTTGGCGGGCTTATTCTCGGTGTGCTTATAGGCATTGTTGTGGCGCCTACATTCTTGGGACCCACGGGTTCTAATATGATGGGACCGGCATCCATGATGGGAGTAAGTGACGGTATCGATCAGCATTTTATTGACCAGATGATCCCGCACCACGAGGGGGCAATTGAGATGGCGGAGCTTGCACTTGAGAAATCGGCGCGTCCGGAAATTCTCTCGCTTGCACAGGGCATCATTGATGCACAAACTCGGGAAATCAACGATATGACCGCGTGGTATCAGGAGTGGTTTAATGCCGCACCAAGCGCTGCCGGCCACAGCATGATGCGTATGGAGGGGATGGAAGGGGATTTGGATGAGCTTCTGGCAGCAGCGGATTTCGATAAAGAATTTCTTTCGCAGATGATCGTTCATCATGAGATGGCAGTTATGATGGCGCAGATGCTTGCTGCTGGAACCGAACGGCCGGAGATGGAGCAACTCGCAGAGAATATAATTACTTCACAAACGCAGGAAATTGAGATGATGCGCGGCTGGCTCTCGTCGTGGTAAAGTGAGCAGACAGAGTGAAAAAAGTGTTGGGTCTCAGTGAAGTGCAAGTTGAGTATTCCCCGTGGAACCTCTTCGTAGACCTCGGTCGGCATATTGCGCCGTACCGATGGCGTTTTTTGCTTGGCTCGTTTTTTCGCCTGGTCTCCGACCTTGTGTGGCTCTACCCGCCGTTTGCGTTTGCAACCATAGTTACGTTCCTCACCACCTACGAGGCAGGCATGTCGCTCGACACTCTTTGGGTAGTGCTCATACTCTGGGGGCTTGCCGTTGTGCTGCATTCGACCATGCGCTTTGCCGCGAAGTGGCTTGGCTACCGTGTTGCCGAGCGCGTGGCTCTTGATGCGACGCTCGAGACCCTGAAGCACCTCTTTTTGCTCGACATGGTGTGGCATGAGCGGGAAAACTCCGGCAACAAGATAAAGCGCATCCAAAACGGCGCCGCAGGGCTCACCAAAGTCTTACGCGTATGGTTCGACAATATTATAGAAATCATCGTCAACTTCGTCGGCATCATATTTATCTTCGCGCTTCTCGACCGGACGATACTCGTGTTTCTTCTTATTTTTATCGTGCTGTACTTCTCGCTCTCGTTTGTGCTCACCAGGCGTGCGGCCGCAGCCTCCTACATGGTCAACCAGGAAGAGGAGCAGGTGAGTGGCATTATGTTCGAGGCCATCAACAATATTCGGAGCGTTAAGGTGATGGCCATAGCACGCGAGCTCTACGATATCGCGGAGAAAAAGACCGCAAAACTTTTCGAAAGAGTAAAGCTGCGCATTTTTCGCTTTCAGCTCAGGAGCTCCTTGCTCAACTTCTTGGGGCAGGGGTTCCGCTTCGGCATCCTCGCGTTTATTGTCATGGGGATACTCGAAGGCCATTACGAGATCGGCTTTCTCGTGCTGTTCAACGGCTATTTCGTAAACATCTGGTCGTCGGTAGACGAGCTCTCGGAAGTAACCCAGGAGTTCATAACCGCCCGCTTCTCGGTTTCGCGCATGAAGGATATTACGAAGTCGCCGCTCGGCATAGATAGCGAGGTCGGCAAAGTGCTACTTAGTCCGGAGTGGCAGCGCATTGCTCTCAAAAACGTCTCGTTCGCCTACGGCGACTTACCGGTTCTGCGCAACGTGTCGTTTGAAATCAAGCGCGGGGAAAAGATAGGCATTGTAGGCCTCTCCGGAGCCGGCAAATCTACCCTGTTTAAACTGCTCCTTAAAGAGCGAGACGAATTTACGGGCGACATTCTCTTTGACGATGTATCGATAAAAGACTTGAGCCGCAAAGACTACTTCCGCCACGTCTCGACGGTGCTCCAAGACACCGAGGTCTTTAACCTCTCACTAAGGGAGAATATTACGATTACCAATCCGGAGTACAAAAAGAGCGAGGAAGTGCTCCTGCGGGCGCTTGAGACGGCGCATGTCGCAGACTTTCTCGGCAAACTGCCTGAAGGTCTCGACACGGTAGTAGGGGAGAAGGGTATTAAGCTTTCCGGCGGCGAGCGCCAGCGGCTAGGAATCGCACGCGCGATATATAGGCAGCCGAAACTCCTTTTAATGGACGAAGCAACTTCGCACCTTGACCTCGAGTCGGAGGAAAAAATCCGCGACTCACTTCACCAGCTCTTCGAAACCGTAACTGCAGTCGTTATCGCCCACCGCCTGACCACTATTAAAGAGATGGATAAGATCCTGGTCCTTGAAGAGGGGCAGCTGGTGGAGTCGGGCAATTTCGATGAACTTATGGTTAAAAAAGGGCGCTTTTTCGAGCTTTGGGAGAAACAAAAGTTATAGTAAAGTGATACGACAGTATGAAAAAAGCGTTGCAAAAACTTACGGGAAAGCCCGTGGTGTATATCGGAGTTGCCGTGCTCGCAGGACTTGGGGCATGGTTTTACTTTTCGAACGGCGAGGTTCCTGTTGAAACTCTTGTAGTTGAGCAGGGTACATTTCTCCAGCAAGTCTCCGTTTCCGGCAAGGTGGTGGCAGCACAGGAAGTAGACCTAGCCTTCTCTGAAACAGGTCGGGTGGAAGCGCTTAACGTTAGAGTGGGCGACAGGGTCGCTGCAGGGAAGACACTTGCCACACTCGGTATCAGCGTGCTTGCGGCAGAACTCCGCACGGCGCAGGCTGACCTCGATAAAGTACAAAAAGAGCAGGATGAGCTTGTTGCAAGCGCCTACAGAACCCTTCTCTCCGACGACCTTGCCGCCGTACCGTCGTCTTCGTCCGACGATGCCACTGCGCCCGCAATCACCGGTATTTACGACGGTGCAGAGGGTACGTATCGTGCACGCATCACTAAAAAAGAGAACTCGTCCGACTACGAGCTGCGCGTGTTCCAGCTGGAAACCGTGGGACTGGTAGAGGTGCTCGACAATGAGCCGACAGCGTTAGGCACTCGCGGACTGTTTATTTCGTTCCCAGACGGGCAGGCCGCGTACGAGAATACTATCTGGTACATAACTATTCCAAACACCAAGAGTTCATCGTATCTTGCAAACTACAACGCGTATCAAGAGACACTCCGGACGCGCGAGAAGGCGATTGCAAATGCCGAAGCTGAAGTTCAGCGCATCCAGACTGAAATAAACGAACATGTACTCCGCGCTCCGTTTGTCGGCATTATCACAGTGGTTGACACCGAGGTTGGCGCTACCGCCGCAGTTAATGAGCCGGTTATTTCGCTCATTGGCGACGATACGCTGCAGATAGAGAGCTTTGTGCCGGAGATAAATCTCTCACTCGTGTGGCCCGGGGCTTCTTCGGCCGTGACACTCGATGCATACGGCAGCGGAGTGCTGTTTGATGCAGTGGTGGTGTCCGTCGACCCGGCAGAGACGGTGCGCGACGGCGTCTCCACGTACCGAGCAATCCTGGAGTTTGTAGCGGAAGACGAGCGGATACGCTCCGGCATGACTGCAAACGTTGTTATAACCGCAGACCGCAGAGACAACATTATCAGCATTCCGCAACGCGCGGTCACTTCGCGCGACGGCAAAGACTTCGTGCGCGTTATGGAAGGAGAGACTATGAAAGAGCGCGAGGTAGAGACCGGTGCTGTCTCATCGATCGGTTCGATAGAAATTATTTCAGGTCTCTCTCCAGGCGAAGTAGTCGTACTTTCCGAGTAGCGTCTCATGATACCTCTCAATATCCGTATCGGCTGGTTTTTGGCACTACGGGCTCTGCGGCGCGCGAGCCTCTGGACCACCTCGCTCATTATTTCGGTCATGATACTGACCTTTCTGAACCTGGTGGTAGTCTCGGGCATTTTGGTGGGGCTCTTGCAGGGCGCAGTCGAGGGGGTGCGCACCAAATTTACGAGCGACATCATCATCTCGGCGCCCTTGGACAAGCGCTACATTGAGAACAGTCCCAACCTAATCACACTTCTTAACTCGTTGCCTGAGATCGAGGTTATAACGCCGCGCTACAGCATGGCGGGCACGCTCGAAGCTGGCTACCAAACCCGCAAAGACACTGATAAAGCCGATACCGCAAACGCCAACATTGTCGGCATCGACCCCGTACTCGAAAATGCGGTAACGGGTTTGGGCGAAGACATCATAGCGGGAGAGTTTTTGACGCCCGGCGACTACGACCAGGTGGTGCTCGGCCATTACCTGCTTTCGCAATACACGCCGATAGAGTCGGCCGGCTTTCCGACCCTCAACGATGTCGGTATAGGCGATAAGATCCGCATCGAGGTGGGGGATGTCGTACGAGAGGTCACTATTAAAGGGGTGCTCCAGACCAAGGTCGACGAGATAGCCTTACGTGCCTTTATGGTGGACTCGCAGTTTAGAAGTATCATCGGCCGCACCGACGGCAACGTGACCGAAATAGCGGTGAAGGTGCGGGAGGGTTCCTCGCCCGAGGCAGTGCGCGACTCGCTGAAGCTGAGAGGTGCCGACCTGTACGCCGACGTAAAGACGTTCGACGAAGCGCTGCCGCAGGCCTTTCTCGACATCATCAACACCTTTAATATGCTAGGGACCATGTTCTCCTCGATAGGTCTTGTCGTCGCCTCGATTACGATCTTTATCGTGGTCTTTATCAACGCCATAACCCGCCGCAAGTTTATCGGCATTTTAAAAGGCATCGGCATTAGCGGCCGAGCGATTATGATTTCCTATGTATTTCAGTCGATTTTTTATGCGGTAATCGGCTCCGCTATCGGGTTGCTCCTAGTGTATGGCTTTCTCGTGCCGTTCTTCAATGCGCATCCGATCGACTTTCCGTTTAGCGACGGCATACTGGTGGCGCCCTACGGCCAAACTTTTGTTCGCGTGGGGCTCTTAATAGTCTCAACCGTTATAGCAGGTCTGATACCCGCCTGGATGATTATCCGCAAAAATACCCTCGACTCGATTTTGGGCCGCAACTAGAAACGTATGATTGAAACAAAAAATCTCCAAAAAACATTCATAAACGGCGAGGTGGAAACCCGCGTTTTAAAAGGCATCGACTTTAAGGCGAAAGAGGGCGAGTTTATTTCGATCATCGGCCGCTCGGGGGCAGGGAAGAGCACGCTTCTCTACCAGCTCTCGCTCTTAGACGATCCCACCGCCGGTGAAGTTATTATCGACGGCCACAACACGCACTCGATGAGTGCGCATGAAAAAATGCGTTTGCGTCTTATTAAGTTCGGCTACGTGTTTCAGGACTACGCGCTTTTGCCTGAACTCACCGCGCTTGAAAACGTGGCGCTCCCGCTCTTGATGCAGGGGCACTCAAAAAAACGCGCATACAAAGAAGCGGCTGCGGCACTTCTGCGCGCGGGCTTAGGTGAACGTTTGCACAATCTCCCCTCTCAACTCTCCGGCGGCGAGCAGCAGCGGGTTTCGATCGTCCGTGCAGTGGCGCACAAGCCGCAGGTTCTCTTCGCCGACGAGCCGACCGCCAACCTCGACAACCAGTCGTCAAAGGTCATAATGGACATCTTTAAAGACCTGCACAAAGAAGGACAGACCATCATTATGGTGACGCACGAAGAGCAGTATGCCAAACTCACCGACAAAATCATCCATATAGACGACGGCAAAATAGTCTCCACACGTGCGACCTAGTGCCCGTTCCCAGTTGCTATACTTGAGGTATTAGTCTTTAACGCATTTTTTACGTATGCGACATATTATTTCGGGCACCTGGGCGGCGAAGTGGAGCGACGAAGTGCTTTTGTTTTTGCGTATTGCAACCGGTCTCGTGTTTTTTACCCACGGCTGGCAGAAGTGGGAGGCAGGGGTGGATTTAACTGCCGCCTTCTTAAATACCCTGCAGTACCCCGTGCCGGAGCTGTTCGCGGTCGTGCTTATCGCGATAGAGACTATCGGAGGTTTGGCGCTCATATTGGGCGCGTACACCCGTCTTGCGGCTAAGCTTACCGGGCTTGTCGCGATACTGGCCATTCTTACCGTGCACTTGAGCAAAGGATATTCGTCGACCGCAGGCGGCTACGAGTATGTGCTTTTGCTCGTTGCAGCGTGTGCAGTGCTTCTGGTTATGGGTGCGGGTAAGTGGTCGGTGGATAAAAAGTTCTTGAGGATGTAGTAAAATTTCGCCGACTTCTCATAGCGGAACAGTAAGAACGTGAAGAGCTGGTCGCCTACGAGCATTGAGGCGAAGAATGGAAGTGCGACGATGTAGCAAGCAATGAGCCCCATAAGCGATTTCTCGTACCAGGGTGAGAGCGCCCATACGGCTGTGTTGGTAATGACGAAAAAGAGCATTGAACCCGCAAGCGCCACAAGAGCGAGGCGGGGTGCAGCTGGCCGCTTCTTCAAAAGGACGCCCATCAACCCTACGCACAAAAAAGAGATATACACGCTCGCTAAAAGCCGGAGATCGTAAAAACCAATTAAGGCGTCAGAGAGAGCCATGCTCACGATAGGGATTATAAGTCCCCATGTGCCAAAGCGCGCCCGTGATCGGAGCGCAATCGCTCCCACTGGCGTCATGTTAGGAAGGTGAGGGATAAGGCGAGCAGTTATGCCGAGTGCTATAAGTACACATGCCTCGATGATATTTTTTACACTGACAGTCATAGCTGCGTTTCAGGCACAATAAACCGCCACTCCACTCTGTCGCCAGCTGCGGGTACATACTGATCCGCTCCTACCGGTGCGAGCGTACCGTTTATAAAATACTGCCAATATTTTCCATCCGTGCCGTTTTGGTAGGCACCCATACCTTCCACCAAGATACCAAGCCCCGCAAATTCCTTGGTCGTAAGTTGTAGAGAGGAATCTGCGTCATCCAACCGCTCCAACATGCGCAGTACGGTCTCGTCTGAAGACACAGCAACCTGCTTATCCGCGTACACGCTATCGATCGTGAGCACTACGACGTATGACTGCGGTCCCTGCGCCGCAGGTTCAGGCGGTTGACTGAAATTGATGTAAAGAGAAAGACCCGTCACGAGCGCGAGAATCACGGCTGCCATGCCGACGACTTTTATTACCTTGTTTGTATTCATAGGCGATAGTTTATGTATAAGAAGGCGATACCTCCGGCGTTTTTGCTTCTGCTCCCGCCACTCGCGCAAGTGCATAGAGCAGCGATGAGAGGCGGTTGAGGTAGGCGTAAGTATGGGGAGAGAGGTTGCGGAGTAACCTCGCGCACAGTACTGTGCGCTCTGCTCTGCGGCACACAGCCCGCGCATAGTCGAACCACGCGGAGAGCTCGGTGTTTCCGGGGACGATAAACGCTCTTGGGCGCTGCATCTGCGCTTCGAGATCGTCTATTATGGCCTCAAGCTCGCGCACGTGTTCTGCGGTAATACACTTGTGTGCTCCTGCAAGCTCCGCCTGAATAATAAAGAGATGCTGCTGCATGATCCGCAGTTCTCTTTTCCTTGAGGTTGCAAAGCAGATACCAAGGAGCGCATTAAGCTCGTCGAGCGTGCCGAGTGCCTCGTAGACCGGACTCTCTTTAGGAAGTCGCTCGTTAGTGCCGAAGAGCCCCGTAGTGCCGCTGTCTCCTTTGCGCGTATAAAACATACTTAGGTTGTCTGCAATTCCGGGGTCGTCAGGTCCAGTTCGCATACGCCGCCAACGCACGCGAGCTCTTTAGCACCGGTAGTTTGGTCGGCTTGCTCGTAGAGAACGAGTTTGGAGAAATCTATGGCAGGGAACCGTGCCGCAAGCGAATGGTAACGTTCCGCGGTTATTTCCTCATACGGCGCAAGCTGATATACATGTTCAGACTTCGGGAGAAATGAAAGGCCGCCGACCAAATCCCAATGGCGGTACACCCAGTCGCCGACAGAAAGCCACTCGTCCGCGGCAACCGAGACTGTTACCGACGGATTATGCTCGCAGTAATTTTCCTTAAGCATTTTCCAATACTCGAGCTGATCGTGCGCTGAAAGATCGCCTTTTACGATAGCTCCTGCAGGAGCTTTAACCGGGAATTCGAGCACGAAAGTTGTCGCGGTTTCTTTGCTCTGGCCGACCTCCGGCACACACGGTACGCCCTCGTCTTCAAGCAGCTTCTTCAAGGGGTTGTGTCCCTCGATCCGTATGCGGCGAATGTAGTAGGGTGCGTGGCGCGGGTGCATACCCGAAGCGCAGTCGAAGAGTTGCGAACCGTTGCCGGAGGGCTTTACGGCAGTAATAGAGGTTGAAGGGTTGATGCCGAACCGTTTCGCGTACTTTCGGTTCGTTTCAACCGCAACTTCTTTAAGCCGGCGCTGAACCTGCGGGTCACGCACGGCCGTGTTGTCCCACTGACCGGTCATGGAGACACCGAGAAGAGCCTCCTCCTCGCAGTTTTTCTTCCACTCGGGCGAGAGATAGGGGAAGTCGGTGAGCGATGCCTGATAAGTGCCAAGTATAGTTGCGATCCGAACCTTCTCCATAAGCGACTCCTCTGTATCTTCCGGCCGTACCACGACTTCGCTCAAATTGCAGAACTGTTTTGATTTGAGGACAATCTCGCCGCACGGGTTGGTACCAGAAGTCCAGTAACCCTCCTCGAAAAGCTTCCACCGGCGCGCAGGGAGCTGCTTGCGCAAGCTTCCACGGTTAAATATCCCGCGCTCGCCGGAGCCTGACGTTACCAGGTTATGCCACTCGTCGAGGAATTGTTCCATCGTTGGCTTTTCGTTGTATACGGCCGAGTTGTTGGCCATGGAACGCTGGGGGTCATGCAAGTAAAATTGACCGTTTTTTGCCTGGCGCATTTCAACATCGTCCAGGTCAGAGAGGGAAATCAAGGCGCTTCGGCGCACGCCGCCTGCAACGACGATTTCGCCGATTTTACAGACGATGTCGTGTACATCGAGTGTCGTGAGGTGTCGGCCTTGGCGTGCGAGCATCCTCTCGCGCGTAAAGTCAAGGAGGCTCTTCAGGGGCTCGGGGCCGGAGGCTCTGCCGCCCATTATTTTAAGTCTGCTTCCGCGCGGGCGAACATGCGCGTAGTCAAATGCTACGTCCTGTCCAGAGGCCCAGGTGTTCATGCCGTGAGTAAGCGCGTCGCCCCAGCCCTCTTTACTGTCGCCAATGACAAAGTCAGGCAGTTTTTTCCCGGTTTGGCGTTTGATCAATGGAAGCGACTCAACCGTTTGTCGTTCAACAGAAAATCCGACCCCCGTGCCGCACATCGAAATATACATAATCTCCGCGAAGTCTTGCCAACGTGCAGGAGCAATAAACGAGCAGTTATAGACACACACATTGCTCGCGCGCGCTGGTACGCCAGCACTCCACAGAAGCCGCATCGAGCCCATCGCCTTCATTTCGAGCATGTACCTTCTAATTTCCTCATACTCGGCTTTTTTGAGCTTACTGCCCAGATTTTCGCGCATAAAGTCGACATAGCGGTCTACCGTTTCCGCCCAGGTTTCGCGGCGGTTTTTCTCATCAAGCCACCTCGAGTAGGTGCTGTAGAAAATAAATTCGGAGAGCTGATTGGGAAAGTACTGCTTGCTCTCATGTACGAGCGCCTTAATTTCCTCTGATACCCCTTCCTCTTGCTTGCGGAGCGCGGCGTGCTGTTCGCGATAGAGAATATACGCTTTGGCGGTCGCAGGGAACTTCTGGAGCATGAGTTCGGCTTCAACGAGGTCTTGCACACCCTCGACGGTGGGTACCACTGCCGTATCTGACCCACTGTGCTCAACGAGTTTTCTTGTTACTGCACCAGCAACCCTCTCCGGCGCACCATCGCGATATTCGCCTGACGCGCGCATCGCTTTCTCCACCGCACGGGAAATCTTGCTAGCATCGAAGGGAACGATTGAGCCGTCGCGCTTAATGATAGTAAGGGGGGCTGTGGAGGAGTGGCGTGGCATAGGGAATAACGTGTTATATTGATAATCGTCTATATTATTCATATTCTACGCATAGACGGGTATCTATGAAAAAGGAAAAGCTGGGGACAAGCAAGTCGAGAACAAAAGCTCTGCGCGGTAAAGAGGAAAAAACGTATAAACGCCCCGTATGGGTGAAATCTGGCGAGGAAGAGCTCTGCCCGGAGTGCTTTAAAGCGGTGGGAGAACGCAGCCGCTATAACCTGATATGTATGCTTGGCAAGGCACCCGAAGGCATGACAGTCGGGGCCTTAACAAAAAATCTCAAGCTCCAACAACCTACGGTAACGCACCACCTCAATGTCCTGCGTTCGGTTGATGCGGTAGAGGGCATTCCGTCAGGCCGGCAAAAGATATACCGCCTCAACCGCAATGCGCACTGCTTCGAGGAGTGCAAAATTCCCTATTAGGTATACTTATTAGTAAGTGGATATAATTAGCAGTAGATATTTTTTATGGCCAACGCAAAATTAATCGAGTGGGTCCTGCGGGTTGCGGTCTCAGCAGAATTTATTGGGCACGGAGTGTTTGCCTTGCAGGGCAAGAAAGAGTGGCTTGCCTGGTTTCCGCACTTTGGCATTGCAGACCCGACTACCGGCTTGCAGCTCATGATGCTGGTCGGTCTTATGGACATTACGCTCGGTATTCTGATTCTCATCAAGCCAGTTCGTATTTTCATCCTCTGGATGGCTCTCTGGGCATTTTGGACAGCCCTCGTGCGGCCACTAGTCGGCGATCCTATATGGGACTTTGTGGAGAGGGGAGCAAATATGGGCGCGCCGCTTGCTCTGTTTCTGCTGCTTGGCTGGCCGAAGTCACTCAAAGAGTGGTTCAAATAGATAACGTTGCGGTATACTAAAAGTCTATGATGTACGACTTTAGCAGTTTCGGACAAATGCTGGGGCTCGGGCCCATGATGCCAGTGTGGGCGCCGACCTTCCTTATCCTGCTCCTGGCGTGGTCGCTGTTTTGGAAAGGCCTGGCACTGTGGCACTCTGCGAGGCGCGAGCAGCCGTGGTGGTTTGTGATTATCCTCCTTGTTAATACGGCGGGGATTCTGGAGATTGCTTATCTCTTCCTTGTCGCAAAGCTTAAGCTGGCTGACCTTCTGACATTCAAAAAATAGGTGACGTAGTTTTGCAGACATGTCGGGGGCCCTGCATCTCCGTCTAGTTTGTATGATGCAGGGCCCCCGACTACTCTCTTCGTATTTCTTTCATACCATCCCTTTGCAAGTTCTCCGTTAACGGATAATACCCTTTTGGACGGCGGCATCAGTGTGCTCATACGCCGTCACCTATGCTGCAGAGCGTAACAGGGGCGCACTGAAGCGAGCGTGAACTGCCGAGTTTACTCGTGGTGCGACGAGCTAAAGCCTTTTGAAAAATCCATAGAGACTTCACTCCGGCCCCCCGGCATACTAGGCTGTCTTTCAGGGGCCTCGGGCACCGAGCCCGCATGCAGATAGACCGAAACGGCCGTCCCTTTGCGCAGAGTGCTCTGTATGCGGATCCGCCCATGGTGTACGCGCACTATTTCGTTGACTATTGTTAAGCCCAAGCCGCTCCCGGCGCGGCGTATCTGCCGCGCGCGGGAGGTATCAACCCGGTAGAACGGCTCAAAAATATGAAAAAGGTCTTCCTGCGCGATGCCGATGCCGTTGTCCTCGACCGAGAGTATGACCATGCCGTGGTAGTCGGGCTGAACGGAGATGGTCACAACACCGTCGATGTTTTTTGGCGTGTAGCTTATCGCGTTTTTAAGGAGGTTCGTCACCACTTGCTCGAGGCCCGAGGGGTTGCCCCACACCATCCGGTGAGCGTCCATTTTTATAAGCACTTTGACGTCTCGCTCGTTTGCAAGTGCGGTGTGGCGTTTTACCACCTCCTCGACGATAGACCCCAGGTCGAGGTCCTGCAGCTGCATCCGCTCGGGGCGCGTAAAGGTGTTTAGAGAGAGGAGGTTGTTTATGATTTCCGATACGCGATCAAGCTCGCTGATGTTGGAGAGCAGGGTTTTGCGCTGAGTGAGCGGGAGCTTGTCATCTAAAAGTGCCACTTCGGTCGAGGTCTTGATGGTGGAAAGGGGAGTCCGGAGTTCGTGCGCCACATTGCTTATAAAAAGTTTCTGGTACCGCAGGGTCTCTCGAGCGGGCCGGAGCGTTACGGAGGAGATGATAAAGCCGAACGCTATGGCAAGCACAACAATGCCGAGGAACATCAGCAGTGTCACGTCTGCCTGCAGATTTTCTATAGTTGCGGTAAAGGTCTCCGGCGAGACACTACTGTTGTTCTCGAGGATGCTCACCAGGTGCGAGACGACCGCTTGCGCCACCTCGTGGTTCGAGTAGCGCAGCGATGACCAAAACACCCCTATGAGGATTATGACGAGGAGCGCTTGGAGCGCAACGATATGTACAGTGGTGCGAAAAAAGAGATCACTCGCGTACTTCTCCTGCCAGGCGGTACCCCACGCCGCGAACTGTCTCAAATACGGTGCTATCCTCTCCTTCATGATCATGATGCAGTTTTTTGCGTAAATTTTTCATATGCACGTCGAGCACGTTCGACCAAGACAGCGTATTAAAGTCCCACACGTGATCAAACAGTTTCTCTCGAGGTAATACTACCCCTGGCTCGCGCATAAAGCACTCAAGCAATGCAAATTCTTTGAGAGTCAGTGGTACCTCTCCTTCTCCTCGGCGCACCGTGCGCGTGGCAAGGTCCATCTCGATATCTCCGACCTTCAATACCACCGGCTGCGTCGTTGTGGGGCGCCGCAGAACAGAGTTGATGCGGGCCAAGAGTTCTTCGAACGAAAACGGCTTAACCACATAGTCGTCTGCTCCCTTGTTGAGGAGGTCGACCTTGTGCTCGGTCTCGTTGCGAGCGGTCAAAATAATAATGGGGGTAGTCACGTTTTCCGCCCGGACGCTTTCGGTAATGGTTGCACCGTCGATCCCCGGGAGCATCAGGTCGAGGATAATAAGGTCGTACTCGTCACGGTAGAGGAGTATACGGCTCCTCGCTTTTTCGCTGTCCGAGAGCCAATCTACCGCAAAACCCTTGACTTCTAGGCCTTTTTTAAGCGCACGCGCCAACTTTTCCTCGTCTTCAACGATAAGTATATGCATACCAAATAGTGTTATGGAGCCCATATGTCTCATTCTACAGAGACGTAACTAAGTATGAACTCCTTACCTGAAACTTTAATGAACCTCTCTATTCTCTCTGTCGCCAATTACCTTAGTAACTAATCCCCTCTATACTACGTCTTGGTATACTGAAATGCGTATGAGTCGTTTATGGTACGTAGTCCTGGCCGCTTGGGTGCTTGTGCCGGTCTTTGCCTATGCGGCACCGGTCAAAAGCACCGTGGAGGTGTCGGGATGGCTGCCGTACTGGAAGGCCGCCTCAAGCACCCAAGATACGCTCCCTAACCTGGGGAACCTCACCACCGTGCATCCTTTTTCATTCACCGTGGGGACTAATGGCTTTATCCTCGACACGCTCGATATCACCAGTGAGCCGTGGCAGAGCTTTATGCAGGAGGCAAAAAAGCAAAAGGTGCGCGTTATTCCGACTATCATGTGGGCCGACGGTGAAGCAATTCATCGGATACTAAGCGACGACGAGTCGCGCGAACAGTTGGTAGACGATATTGTCGAACTTGTGGAAGAGCACGGCTTCGACGGCATCGATATCGACTTTGAGTCCAAGTGGGCGGAGACTAACGGGCACTTCTCCGCGTTTTTGCGCGAGCTCTACCGAGAGATGGGCAAAAGTTGGGTGTACTGCACGATTGAGTCGCGCACACCGCTCTCGTCGCGCTATGACACTGTCCCCGCAAACATCGAGTACGCCAACGACTATCGTGAGATAAACAAGTACTGCGACCGCGTGCAGATTATGGCCTACGACCAGGGGACCATAGACCTTAAGCTCTCCCGCGCTGCCGCAGGGCCCTATGTCCCCATCTCTGATGTGCGCTGGGTAGAGAAGGTAATGCGCGAAGCGGCGAAGACAATCAAGAAAAACAAACTCGTCATCGGCATACCAACCTACGGCTACGAGTACCAGGTGGCGCCGCTTAGTGCGAGTACGTTCTTCTACGAGCGGATGTGGGCGTTTAACCTCCGCTATGCGCTCGACACCGCAAGTAAACTTGGGCTCACCCCAACACGCAACACCGCAGGGGAGCTCCAGCTCATGTACTTGCCGCAGATGCTGGAGCAGGACAAGCCGGTAAACGATGCGACATCCTCAAACCTCGGTATCCCGGCTACCGCGCTCTCAAACGTAGCCACGGCGCCTGTGGTGCGCACTACCTTTAACATGATGACCTGGGGCGACTCTACGTCGGTCTCGCAAAAAATTGCGCTTGCTAAAAAACTGGGCATCCGCGGCATCGCCATCTTTAAATTCGACGGCGGCCAGGACCCAAAGATCTGGGATGTGCTTGCGGGAAAAAAATAGAAAAGGAGCTTCAGGAAGTCTTCAGGCACTATGTTATAGTACTTAATGGGTACAATACAATAAGGGCGACCGGAATATCAACTAACGTCTTTTATCTATGCAAAATTCAACCTTAGTGTGGATTATTATTGCGGCGCTCGTAATTTTGGGCGGCGGATGGTACTTTTTGAACAATCAATCAGCTCCCGCTGGCGGCCAGGAAGAAGTAGGGGAGACAGAGAACGAAGACTCGGATAATGCGGGCGCAGGCCTTGGTGCAAGTGCCGGGGCGGATGTGATGGTTGGCGGCGGTGGCGGCACCGAAGAGTCCGCAGCCCCGATGAATGCAAGCGTAGCGTACTCTTCAACCGGTTTCTCACCTTCGACCGTAACGGTCAAAGTAGGTGGCACGGTCACCTGGTCTGCGCAGGGCGGATCGCAAATGTGGGTTGCTTCAGCCCAGCACCCCACCCACACGGCCTACGACGGCACGACGCTGCAAGAGCACTGCGGTACGGGCGCGGCAAGCGGAGCCTTCGACCAGTGTGCAAGTGGTACCTCCTACTCCTTTACCTTCAATAAGGCGGGGACGTGGCGTTACCACAACCACTCAAACTCAAGCCACTTCGGTACGGTCATCGTCGAGGAGTAGTTCGACAAGCTCACTACAAGTATTCTCGGACTCATGACCTCCATCAGAGTAGTCGACATCATACTGCGCGTGGGGGTGGCTTTCGCATTTCTCTACCCGCCTATCAATGCGTTTAGCGACCCCAACTCGTGGATAGGCTACTTCCCACCGTTTTTACGCGGAATTGTCGATGATACCTTGCTGCTGTATCTCTTCGGTATCCTTGAGGTGGGGCTCGCGTTTTGGGTCCTCTCGGGGTGGAAGATATGGCTGCCCTCGCTTGCTGCTGCCGCCTTGCTGCTGGGGATAGTGGCATTTAATATTCCGCAATTTCAAGTGCTTTTTCGGGACCTCTCCATCGCCGCTGCGGCAGTTGCCCTTGCGCTAATGCACCTCCCGCGCCACACTAGTGGTACAGGTTAACCGTATTACTTACCTTATGAGAAGACTTATCATTTTCGTTGTTTTGGCACTCTTGATTATCGGGGCGGGGGCGTTTGTATGGTACACGTGGCCGCGCGACGCGAAGCCGGCTATTGAGGAGCCGATTGTCGAGACGCCGGTTGAGACCACCCGCTCATACACCTCTTCGACCTTGGGTTACTCGATGACCTACCCACTAGCCTACGCGCAAAGCGACCACACCTACGAGTTTAGCGAGACAAAAAATGTAGAAGGCGGCTTTAAGGTTACGATTCCGGCGGCAATGGCCACGGGAACCAATCTCTCCGCCGACAGCTACGTTGCAGTGGAACAGCTTCCCAACGCACGCCTCTGCACCGGCGATATCTTTCTCCGCGCAAATGTCACGGCAAGCGAGGTTGAAGACGGCGGGGTCACTTACTCGGTCGCAAGCTCCACCGAGGGTGCGGCGGGCAACCGCTACGAGGAGTGGATCTGGGCGCTCCCTGACTCCATACCTTGCACGGCGGTTCGCTACTACATCCATTCGACGGAGCTCTCCAACTACCCGCCAGGCACGGTTGTCGGGTTTAACCGCGAGGCGCTTTTAGGTGAGTTTGACGGCATCCGCCGCTCGCTCCGCAAGATCTAAATGAAGCAGAGTAAAGTCTATACCTACGGCAAGCATGCGCTTGTAGAGGCCTTAGCGCATGCGCCCCATGCGGTTCTTAAAGTGTTTGCCGAGCCGAAAGCCCTAGACAAAGAGCTGCGCGCGACAATTGAGCGCGCGGGTGTGGCCGTGGCGCCGCTCTCTCAAGGCGTCTCGCGTGCCGACTTGAAGAGCGGCGCCTCGCATCAGGGAGTTGTGGGGCAGATCTCGCTTTTTAACCTCCTGCGGCCCTACCAAAAATTTATAGAGACGCTCTCTGCCGCACCCTCAACATCACTGGTTCTTCTTGCTGGGCTTGAAGACCCCCACAACGTCGGCGCCATCATCCGCTCGGCCGCCGGCTTTGGTGCGGCAGGTGTACTCATGCCTGAGCATGGTCAGGCTCCCGTTACGGGCACGGTGCTCAAGGTATCGGCAGGGATGGCGTTCAGAGTGCCGCTTGTTGCGGTAGCGGACCTGCAGCACACAATCAGCGACTTAAAAAAACACGGGTTCAAAGTGTACGGCCTCGCGGGGGAGGGTGTACGAAGCATTGCAGAAGAAGCGTTTGAGGGGCCTGCCGTATTTGTGCTCGGCAACGAAGCCGAAGGTCTGCCAAAACACATACGAGAGCTCTGCGACATCGTGCTCTCGATCTCCATGCACCCGCGCTGCGAGTCGCTCAATGTCGCGGCCGCTGCGGCCGCGACGCTCTTTGCCTGGAGTACCAAGCACCCCGAAGCGCTTAGTTGACGTTTTTTCTAAAAAGTTACCTAGTGTAGTTTTACCGTCAAAAACAGGTAATTGTTGTCCTCTTGACGCGTCTCAAGCAGTGTAGGACTTTTTATCCATGTATTTCTAATTTAAATCTATGACACGTACTTTATCTCTACCCCTGCATACTAAGTTTCTTATCGGCTCCATCGGAGCAGTCGCGCTCGTTCTTGGCGCTATTTTTGCCATAACGGCAAGCGCTGTAGAGGGAGCGGCCATCACGACCACCATCCACACCGCGGGCCATGCCACCACGACCGAAGCCGCGATAGGCACAACGGTGCATGCCGAGGCCCATGTGGCAACCACAACAGGCACTACCACACCGACCGGCACGGTCGACTTTGACGTGTATGCAAATACCTCTTGCAGCGGCACGCCAAACTCGCACAACGGTGTGGCGCTTGTCAACGGTGTTGCCGAGTCTTCGGCTACCGCCGTTCCGGCAGGCGGGCTCTCGTACCGCGTTACCTACAGCGGCGACGGGGAGAATGTGCCTTCCGAAGGTGCGTGTACGGCCCTGACCGCACTCGGTACTGATGCTTCTATTACGACCTCGCTCTCAACCACAACCGCGCTTGTGGGTACGGCAGTGCATGACACGGCGACGCTTCACAATGTAACCTCCAACGCCTCCGGCACGGTTGCCTACACGGTGTACACCAACAATGCGTGCTCCGCAGGTGCAGAGAACGCAGGCACCAAAAACGTATCGAACACAGTGGTGCCAAACTCCGACACGCTTGAGTTCGACACTGCGGGCACCTTCTACTGGCAGGCGGTATACTCCGGCGACTCGCAAAACGCCGCCGCAACAAGTACCTGCACAAGCGAAGTCTTGACCATACTCGCAACCTCAACGCCTACTGGCAGGATTATCGTCGACAAGGTAACAGTGCCCTCGGGCGCCACTACGACCTTTAACTTCAACGCACAAGGCAGTGGCTACGACGACTTCTCGCTAAGTGACGGCTCTACTCCTAATGAGCAAGTGCTTTCACCCGGCACCTACCGCATCAGCGAAAACTCGAAGAGCGGCTGGACACTTACATCCGCGACCTGCTCGCGTAACAGCACTACCTCAACTGCCTACACACCGGGCTCGGATATTACCTTGAATGCCGATGACACGGTCTCATGTGTCTTCACCAACACGAAGGCAACGACAACTCCCGGCAACGGAGATGACGATGACGATGACGACGATGATGAAGACCGGGAATGCAGTCTGCCGTTTGGCATCATTAAAAAAGTCTGGGCCGGTATCTCGCTCCCATTCGGAATAGAGAAGAAGTTCCAAGAGCGCTTCAGCAAGTGGTGCGACGATGATGACAGTTCAAATAATTCGAACGATGATGACGAGGACGATGACGACGACGAGGATGATGACAATGACAGAGATCGCGGTCGCACTGAGCGCGGAAAGAACAAGCATAAAGACGACTAATTAACATAATCCAAACTCCGCCCTCTTAAAAGAGGGCGGAGTTTGTTATACTAGAGCATATGGCAAAGAACGGTCCCAAAGGCAAAGGGCGCAAGGGCACGGTTAAAAAGCGCAGTCAGGTCTACTCCAAGCGCAACAAGCGCTTTACCAAGGTAGACGACAAGACCGGGAAGTTTGTCGACCAAATGAGCCACCGCGGCAAAGCCTTTAAGGGCGTGCGGGTAAAGTAAAAAATAAAAAAGCGAGACGCCGTGCGGAAGGGTTACCCCCGCGCGGCGTATCTGCACACTCATGGCCACCACGCCTGTTCGAGGATTCTGTCTTTGATCTCCTCGATCTTCGCAAGTTTCTGCTCCTCATTGAGAAGAGAAAACCCGGACATCCCTTGAGCAATGATGGTTGCGTGGTAGATGGCCAGCCCTTCAACTTCGAGACCTGCGTTGCGGATGTGCTGAATATAATTTTCTTCAACTTCTTCCCGCCGCTTCGCCAGGTTGACGACGTCTGCCGTGCTCATGGCGTTTCTCCTGCCACTTCACCAATTTTCAGTCTATATAAATCCTACGCCCGCTATTTTTAAAAAGCAAAGCTGCCTTGTATTTTAGGTCTCATAGTATAGTGGGCAAGTATGAAGACCTTCAGTGAAAAAGTGGTGGAGCTGGCGCTTAGCGTGCCCAAAGGCAGAGTGACCACCTATGGCCGCATTGCCGTGGCCGCGGGTGGTGGGGCAATGGCCTCGCAAAGCATCACGAGTATTTTGGGCAAGGCGTGGGAGGCGGGGGAGCACAAAATACCCTGGCACCGCATTGTCTACGCCGACGGCAAAGTGTGGCTCGATAACGAGCACCGCAAAGTGCGCATGGCACTCTATAAAAAAGAAAAGATTGTGCTCGACAAACAGGACCGGATTATTAACTTCCGCGACATTCTCTGGGAGTTTGAATAGCCGATTTGCTATACTAACCACATGGCTAAATACGTTGATGGGTTTGTATTAGTAGTCCCGAAGAATAAATTATCGGTATATCGCAAGATGGCGAAGGATGGCAAGAAGATGTGGAAGAAGTATGGCGCACTCGATTATAAGGAGTGCATGGGCGACGACCTTAAAACTAAGTCAATGGGTGGCATGAAGCCACGGTCGTTTGTCGAGATGGCCAAGGCAAAGAAGAATGAAACCGTGTGGTTTTCGTTTATTGTCTATAAGTCAAAGAAGCACCGCGACCAGGTTAACGCAAAGGTGATGAAGCAGATGGAGAAAGAAGCCGAAAAGTATGGAGATATGAAAATGCCGTTTGATATGAAGCGTATGGCCTACGGCGGGTTCAAGGTCGAGGTGGATAAATAAATATGGTGAACGCCCCGGCTACATGAGTAGCCGGGGCGCGTTAAGACAGGGCAAGGGGCACTAGAGGAGGAACATGCCCTCGTATGTGACTCCGCCCATCTTCTCGTCGTTGTCGCGGCGGAAGATCCGCTCTTCTCCGCTGAAGTATTCATTCACCTCACCCCATTCGTTTGTGTAGCGGAATGGGGTGTTGCCATCAAGCTTCCACCCGCGTCCGCCGCAGAAGGACCCACTCTGGTAAGTGTCGAAGAGCACCCGCCGAAGCAATGGATTGACCTCTTCGGGGTAAATGCCAAAGTAGGTCATGTAAAACTTCAGTTCTTGGCCGTTCCACATCATCGTGTGGCCGAAGAACCGGCCGTTCACGCCGTCGGCATATCTGTCGACGAGACGGTAAGGGCCGCGCTCGACGTCAAAACCCTTCCACCCCGGCATGCCCTCGATCGGGACAGGTTTGCCGCCGCCCGCGTAGCTGTTGGGGCCTGACATGGTCGCAAAGAAGAACTGCATCAACTCTGGATCAATGGCCATTCTATCCTCCCAGTTGGTGTTGCACCGCCCGCACTGTAGCAAAAAGGAGTGGGTGATGCTAGCGTCTGTATATGCAGATCTCGGTTAAGGTTGCGGCAGGGGCAAAGAGGGAGGCGATAGAGGCGCTTAAAAATAACCGCTTCAAAATTTCAGTAAAGCAGAAGCCCGAGCACGGCGCGGCCAACAAACGGGTTGTAGAGTTAGTCGCCGCGCATTTTGGCGTGCCTGTAAAGAAAGTCCGGATAATAAAAGGACACAAAACTCCGTCTAAAATTTTGGATGTAGCCGGCGTATACTAAAGTAATATGCAACCGCGTACGCTCATGTGGCTGTTTGTGCTTGTTGGCTCGGTAGTTGGGGGCTACATCCCCACACTCTGGGGAGCAAACCTGTTCTCCTTTTCATCCATTTTCTTTAGCACGCTCTGTGCGTTTGGCGGGCTGTGGCTGGCCTTCCAAATCTCGCGCAACTTTTAGTATAGGTATGAAAAAGAGTGTAAACGGATGGAAGACCTGCAGCCGCGGCCACAAGTTCCGCGGCAAAGGCTCGTGTCCAATCTGTTGGCCGGGCGGGCGCAAGAAATAAAAGATTCGCCCCGGCATCTATAGCCGGGGCGGGTTCTCGTGCGCGTGTCTCTTCACGCGACATACGGTGATGATTCGTTCAGCCCTGAGGATACGACGATGTCGCCGCAGAAATCTGGCGACGTCGCCCAGGTTCTGCTTCGGCGTCATCGATAACCTAAAGTCCTCAACTGAAGAAAAGCGAAATGCTGTTTCGTCCTTCAGCCGGTGTAGTAGCTCGAGGTTCGGGTGGCTCAACATGGCACGATCTGCTCTCGTTTTTGCCTTGCGCTCGTCGCCGTCACAGGCGTCGAACCAGATCTCTGCGTTGAAGAACGAGCCCTTCGTGCCCGGCTCAAGAAAAACGATATGGCCGGCATCTTTCGGACCTGTAGCTGCCGTAACCCGCACCACGCTGTCTATCGCATCCTTCATCACGTCGATTGGGATATGATGCAGCGAGAGCGTAAAGATGGCCACATCGAACTGCGGGTACACAAACGGCAGATCTTCTGCCCGCCGTTTGTAGAACTGTGCGTTAGGAATATTCCTGCTACGCGCAACATCGATCAAGTCTCTGTTTGGGTCGACACCCGCCAGCCGTTTGCATCGGCGCGCAATCTCGGCTGAGAGCCGCCCGTCGCCGCACCCAACCTCGAGTACCGTCTTGTCCTTAAGCGGCAGCACTTTCTCGAGCTTGTAGAGAAACTCATCTCTTATGCGCTTCATGGCGCGAGCCCTCCGATAACATCTGGGTTGAATGTAGCAGAAACTGTGGGGGTTTGGTAGCGTTGAGGCGTGGGTTGGTACTCAAGAAAAATTTTGCCGATTCGAAATTTTTGAGATGTAAATAAAAAATCGTCCGGCACTTGTTGCCGGACGGCGCGAGCGATCTTCAGATAGGGAGCTTCTGCGTCTCTTTCACCGTGAGTCCTGCGATGTGTGTGCTCACCTCCTCCAGTCCTTCGATGTCCCAGAGCTTCATCCGGATGCTCTGTAGTTCTTCGTTGCTCCGTGCTCGAACTTTGAGGAGCATGGTGTGATGGGGCAAGAGAACATGAACTTCCTGCACTTCTGGCCACGTGGTCCAAAGTGCTTCTGCAGCCTGGTTCAGCCGAATATCCTTGAACTTCACTTCGAAGAAGCCGAGGACGAAGCCGAGTTTCTCTGGGTTGAGAAGCACGGCTGACTCGTCAAGGATGAGGCCTCTTTCCCTGGCTTCGCGGCGCATCTTGCTGAAGTTAGAAGGTTTCATGCCAAGTTCATGAGCAGTGATCTTGTCGAGCTGACTGTTGCCCTTGGCTTGCAAGAGGCGTAGTAAGGCAAGCATTTGAGGGTTCAGTTGTCGCGGGATGTCGAGCATGGGGCGCTCCTAACGTTTGTTACTCCGCCCGCACTGTAGCAAAAAAAGTGGGGGTTTGGTAGCGTTGAGACATGAATGCCCGTGGTACTGCCGGCTCTGAAGTTAAGACAATTCCGCGCGTAGATACAGAGGACTTTAATGCATCTATTGCAGGGTGGAAGACAACACTCTTTAACTGCAACTGTCACACCTTTGCCGAAGTAATTAACCAGCTTATGAAAGCGGTTGGATGTCCGCTTGCCACAGCCTCCCAGCTAGCCAGCACCGTTCACGAGACCGGCAGCGCGGTGGTCTACCGCGGCACTAAGCCCAACTGCGACCGCATTGCCGCAAGCCTTAGCTCAATAGGCCTCGTTGTAGATGTGAGTTGGTAGCAAAAATCCCCTTACTTTGATAGGCTGAGTTCGAAACCATCCGGCTCCGCCCGATTTCCAAGTTTGAACCGGCATTATATGTTAAATTCAACCCTACGTATATTCTATGGATTTAGCTAAACTTTTTTACGCTAAGGCAAAAGAGCTAGAGGTAAACTGGGAAGTTTGCGGTCTTTTGGGTGCCAATGACAAAGTCTATTCTCTCACTGACGACACAAAGGTACTAAGTACTGTTTTCGAGTTGCTGGTTGCTCCCGTACTGAAATCCATAGCCGATGATCATGGTCTTATTTTTAAAACGTCTGAATCACAGACAGTCTATCCAGACTTCACATTAATGCGTTCCGAGGAAGATCGAGAGAAAATAGCTATCGACGTAAAAACCACTTACAGACGAGGGGCGTATATAAATGGTTCTCGTAGTGGACGCGGGAATGCCGGAGATCCAAGGCCTTTTTCTTTTACTCTAGGTTCATACGCGTCTTATCTAAGAAATAATACTAAGAACATCCAATATCCTTACGATACCTACGCTAAGGACTACATAATTGGCTTTTTATATTCTCGCAATAGAGGTGCTGAAGAAGGGCAAATCAAAGACTTCGAGGAACGTAATACCATCAACAAACCTTTTATAGATGTAGACTATTTTGTACAGGAAAAGTACAAAATATCTGGAGATAAACCTGGAAGTGGTAATACAGAGAACATAGGATCTTTCTCTACTAATAAGATGGAGGATTTTAAAGAGGGGCGAGGTCCGTTCTCAAAACTGGAAAAAGAAGTATTTGAGAACTATTGGAAAAATTACGGGGGTTATAGGAATGCCAGAGCTTATACTTCTCTTGAGGAGTATCAGAAATGGAAGATCAACAACGGAAATTAAGCAAAGCACCCGCTCTTCATAATCAACCCTTCTTCCATAGAGTTTCTCAAGCTTTCTTGAGATCCTACATGATAAAAATGGTTGAGAGTCTTTCTTTCATAATCATCCCAATAGTCAATTACGTATTGATTCTTGCGATATTTATTCTCTATCCACATAGATAGTGCAAAACCAGCAGAGCTTCGCTTCAGAGCACTAGTTAAGTCCTCAGCCTCTTGCTGTGCCCAAACATCTATATATCCTGTATGTCTTCCAATATAAGGGGGGTCAACGTATATAAGATCTCCCTTTCTTGCGGAACCAATCGTTTCCCGCCAATCAGCAGTAACAAATTTCCAGTCTTTGTCTTTTATGATATTTTCAAGCACTTTTACCTGGTTTGTTATTTTTGTAATATAGGCACTCCTAAATCTGTCAGGTTTTTTACAAAATGGTACATTAAATTTCCCTTTTTTATTAAACCTAATTACCCCATTGAAACATGATCTGTTCAAGAACAAGAACGATAATGAGTCTTGCCGCTGATTAAAGTCTTCTCTAACTTTGTAATAAAAGTCACCCCCTTCTTTATAGAGCTTTTCTCCGTTTTCTTTTAGGAACTCTCTGACCATGCTCGAGTTAATCTCACCTGTCTGGATCTTTTTATAGAAGTTTATGATGTGTTCATTTTTGTCAGCAAGTATGGCCTTTTTGGGTTGGATGTTAAAGGCAACAACACCAGATCCCAAAAACGGTTCTACCCATGTTCCGTTACCATCCCAGAGGACAGATTTTGCGATGAAAGGTACTAGTTTTGTCTTTATGCCCTGGCATTTGATGGGTGGCACAATTACCTTCGATATTTCTTTGGGTAACATAATTTTTATTAATTGTATCATAAGCCCGCAGCTGCCATGGTTGTATTATAGTACAACTTCTAATCTGCTTTAAAAAGAGGTATGGTGTGGATAAGTTATGAAGGACCCTCTTTCAAATCTGGGACAAAATATCCGGACTTTCAGAATGAAGAAAGGTTTATCTCAAGAAGCCCTCGCTCAAGTTTTAAAAGTAGATAAGGCCTATGTTAGTAGGGTAGAAGGCGGGAAGAAAAACTTGACCATGAAATCATTAGCAAAAATAGCTGGTGCCCTCTCGATTGATATAAAGAAGCTATTTCTTTAATTCGGTAATATCAAACCTCCTCGGATTTTCCTTATACATCGACCTTAACTTCTCAATTTTCGGGCCAATTATTGCAAACACTGGTTCAAACTTGTGGAGATCAGTTCCGCTCGATTTCCAAGTTTGAATCGAAAATCTGTTACACTTAACCCATGTACTACCTCTACGTATTGAAGTGTGCGGATGGCACGCTCTACACCGGCATCACGATGGATCTGAAAAAGCGGGTTATGGAGCATAACACCTCAAACGTTCTGGGCGCTCGCTACACCCGCTCGCGCCGGCCGGTGTACCTGGTCTACTCTAAAGAAGCAGGGGATGAGTCGGCGGCAAAGAGCGAGGAGTATCGCTTTAAGCAGCTCTCGCGCGCAGCCAAACTCGCGCTCTTAAAACTAAAAAAGTAAAAAGAAAATCGCCGCATCGAGAGAGCCGAAGGGCGATTCTCTCCTGTGTGGCGATTGGAGACTGTGACTCAAGCTACCAGCTCGCGAAGCAGTGCCGGGTAAAGCTCCCGCTCCACCGTCTTAATCCGTTCATGCAAACTCTCAATAGTGTCTCCCGAGGAAACCCTCACCGCTTCTTGGGCGAGGATCGGGCCGTCATCGAGCTTCTCAGTTGCCCAATGGATGGTGCAGCCGCTGATCTTAACTCCGTAGGCAAGTGCGTCTCTCACGGCGTGATCGCCTTTGAACGAGGGGAGTAGCGACGGGTGGGTGTTGAGGATCCTGAGCTGGTATGCATCGGGTGCGAACATTGCCGGAGCGAACACAGTCATGAAGCCCGCCATCGCCACCAGATCGATACCATATGCGCGGAATAGCATCATCATGGCTCGAGTGTACTCCTCCCGGTCGAAGGTCCGGCCGAATGTTCTCGGCAAGAATTCATACGGTATTCCTGCCTTGTCTGCAATCTCGAGTGCACGACATTGTCGGTCGGCAACCATGAGCTGGACGGGTAACTGTTGCTTGATCATGGCTTCGAAGAGTGAACCTGTGAGTGACGCGAGTACTGCGAGCCGTAGTGGCATAATGTCCTCCCTGGAACATCGGTTGATCTGGGTAGCACTCTAGCATTTTCTTAAAACGGTTCCAACTTCGTCTCAGATTGGTCAAACTCGCACTCTTAAAACTAAAAAAGTAGCGGTTTTAAAATAAATGGCCTCAAGGGTTTGCACATCACGTGCATGCCTTGAGGCCGGTTGGGGGGTTGATGAGGACATATTTAACGAGCCCTAGTCCTCGGTTTGCTCGTAGTAGGACTTCAGATCTCGTATTTCCGCCCGGCGAATGGACCCAACGAGATCGAGCCAATCGTCAGGGCCGACGGGCCCCAGCGGGATTTGTACATGTTCAACCTCCATTTGGAAACTAGGCGGAATACCTAGCTCCAACTAACAGCGTATAATGTATAAAAATCATCGTCAACAACGTTTGTTAAGGTTACTCCATCGTTCTCCGCAGTCAGCTCGTTAATGTAGAATTGAAACAATGACAAAATACATCCTCCACGGCGGATTTACTCGCCAGGATAATGAATCAAGCAGAGCGTTCTACAAAGAGTTTGTTCGGGATGTGCCAGAGGGCAGCAATATTCTTTTAGTATATCTTGCATCGAGAGAAGAAGACAATTCAAAAAAATTTGAAGAAAATGTAGAAAGCATCAAGCGAGAATCAGAAGGGAAAAGCTTCAATTTTCTGATGGCTACACAAGAAAATTTTTTGAGCGAGATTGAAAAATCGAAAGCCGTTTGTTTTTATGGAGGAAGTACGAACAAACTCATAAAGATTTTACGAACGTACCCTGACTTACAACCCCTACTTGAGGGAAAAACTATTGCCGGATCTTCTGCAGGTGCATATGCATTGGCGCGTTTTGGTCCTTCTCATGATGAAGAACAGATACGAGAGGGGCTTGGTCTCGTGCCTGTTCGTGTCGTATGTCACTATGAAAGCTCAGAATTACCTCCTAACGAGAAAGCAGTTTCGATACTTGAAGATACTGCTCCAGAACTGGAATTAGTCTTTTTGAAAGATTGCGAGTGGAAAGTTTTCACTAATTAAGGTTCCAACATCTTGGGCGGTCAGGTAGAATATAGCTCTTGAGACGTAGCAGAAAGAACTATTTGTTACACAAAGAGCATGCGCGTGCAGCAGTGCATGCGCATTTGGCGGAGTGGAACAAGCACTATCAACTGCCGCTGCGGAAGGTGTTTATTAAAAACAGCCGCTCACGGTGGGGGAGCTGCTCGACCTTAGGCAACCTCAACTTCAACTATCGTATCGTCTTTTTGCCCCCGCACCTGCAGGCCTATTTAATAGTCCACGAGCTCTGCCATCTGAAAGTCTTTTCGCACTCGACCGAGTTTTGGGCGCTCGTCGCTCAAACCGTGCCCGACTATAAAACTCACCGCCGCGAAATCCGCCGTATAAGGATGTGAGGTAAAAAGTGGAGCTATACTAGTAGGTATATGAACAATAAAACGTATTACACGTTGGTGTCGGTTATATTTTTTACTATAGCGTTTGGACACGCACTCAGGTTACTCAACGAGTGGGAGGCGGTCATCGCAGGGGTTGTCATTCCACTGTGGGCGAGCTTAGCCGCAGTAGCTATTGCAGGCTACCTTGGCGTACGTGGTTGGCAGCTTGCTAACAAGCACCGTTAATAAACCATTATAATTTAATAAAAATCATATGAAAAAGTTTTTGGTGTTGTTTAATGCGCCCACAGCTGCAATGGCTGAGATGATGAAAACTGCAACCCCCGAGCAAATGAAGGCGGGGATGGAGGAGTGGAAGCACTGGATGGAGGGCAAGAAGGAGAGCTTTGCCGACATGGGGGCGCCCTTGGGCAAGAACCTCCGCATTACTGCAAGCGGCACGCAGGCTGTGAGCAACGAGGTTGGGGGCTACTCCATCATCCAGGCAGAGTCGGCCGAGGCGGTGGCGAAGCTCCTTGAGGGCATGCCGCACTTCCAAATCCCCGGCGCCTATATTGAAATCATGCCGCTCGGCAAGATGTAAGCAAAAAGAAAGGAGCAGTTTTAGTCGTGCTCAGGACTCTTCTTCTCTTTTTGCAATTTCCATCAAAACCCGCGTGAGTTTGAGGCCCGGAGTGTTGTTGATGAGGAGTGTTGAGAGCTCACCCGCGCGTGTAGTGGTCGTACCAGGGGGGAAGGCCACATACACTCCCGGCCCATAAACCTTGTTGTCTCCTTGCTGTCCCACGGAATGTGGTGCAACACCAGTTGCCACACAACCGTACGGTGCTAGAAACTCATTTACTTTGTCGAGTAACTCCTGCGCCTCTTCGCCTTGCAGCCACTCAAACATGGCGGTTCTCCTAAAGAACTAGGGAAGGATATATCGTATCATACAAACTAGTCGCAATATTAGCCTTATATAGCAACGTTTTTTCGTCATGCTAAGTCCCTGTGGTATCATAGTCAATCTATGAAAACCATTCTTACTGTCATCGTTTTAATAGCTCTCATTGCCGTAGGTGCATACTTTTTCGCTCCGCAGTATTTCCCGGGCTACACCCCTCCAATAGCTGAAAACCAGGAGCCGCCTCTCGTGCCGCAAGGGCAGGCCACCACGACCGAGCGGGCGGCAAACGAGGTCATCGGCCAGTCGGTAGAGGGCCGCGACATCACCGCGTACCATTTCGGCACGGGCGATACCGACCTCCTTTTTGTAGGTGGCATCCACGGCGGCTACTCGTGGAACACGGCGCTCGTTTCCTACGAGCTCATGGACTATCTCGAGGCCAACCCCGAAAAAATTCCTACAAATGTTTCGATAACGGTTATCCCGGCCCTCAACCCCGACGGTCTCTACGAAGTGGTCAAGAAAGAGGGCCGCTTTGAAGCGCGCGACATTCCTTCCAATGCAGACACTGTTGTCGGGCGTTTTAACGCACGCGACGTGGATTTAAACCGCAACTTCGACTGCGACTGGAAGGCAAGCGGCACCTGGCAGAGCCGCGCCGTAAGCGGCGGCAGTGCAGCGTTCTCCGAGCCTGAAAGTATGGCTATTAAAACCTATATCGAGGCTAACGAGCCTAGTGCCGTTGTGGTGTACTACAGCGCGGCGGGCGGCGTGTTTGCCTCTAATTGCCACAGCGATGTCTTGCCCGAGACACTCGAGCTCACGAACGAGTATGCAGAAGCTTCAGGCTACAAGGCGTATGAGGAGTTCGACTTCTACAGCATCACGGGCGACATGGTGAACTGGCTTGCAAAAGAAGGTATCCCCGCAATCAGCGTCCTCCTCACCAACCATACAAACGTCGAGTGGGCCGAAAACCAGGCCGGCATAGAGGCACTGCTTGCGCACTACGCTGAAGCTGAGTAGCCGGGCATGAAGCGGGCTCTTCTAACCCTGCTCGCAATTGCCGCCTTGCTTGGGGTGGGTGGGTTTGCGTTTGTCTTCTTTCAAAAAGAGCCCGTTGAGGCGCCCGCACCCGCAGAGCCGGTACCGGCGACAGAAACGCTCGGCCAGTCGGTCCAAGGCCGCGCGATCGTCGCCTACACCTACGGCAGTGGGCCGCAGCACCTCCTGTTCGTTGGCGGCATGCACGGCGGCTACGAGTGGAATAGTGTGCTCCTGGCGTACCAAATGATGGACTACTTGAAGGCAAACCCGAGCGTGATTCCGGCAAATCTTTCGGTGACAGTTATTCCATCTCTCAACCCCGACGGTGTGTACAAAGTAGTAAGTAAGGAGGGGCGTTTTGCCGCCGGCGATGTCACCACTAATGCCGTGACGCTTGCTTCGGCGCGGTTCAACGCAAACAACATCGACCTCAATCGCAATTTCGACTGCAAGTGGAAGCCAAACAGCACCTGGCGGAGTGAAATTGTGAGTGCAGGTTCTTCTGCCTTCTCCGAGCCTGAAGCGCGGGCCTTGAGGACATTTGTTACGAAGTATTTGCCCGACGCGGTCGTTTTTTGGCATAGCCAGGCAAACGCGGTATATGCCTCGGAGTGCGAGGCGGGGATACTTCCCAACACACGCGCCGTGATGAATGCTTACTCAGCAGCCTCCGGCTACAGGGCAGTAGACTCTTTCGATGCATATGAAATCACGGGCGATGCCGAAGGTTGGCTCGCCTCTGTTGGCATACCGGCGATAACCGTAGAGTTAGCTACACACGAGGATGTTGAGTGGGAGCACAACCTCGCCGGCGTTAAGGCGCTATTTGAGTTGTACGAACGATAATTCAGTCAAAAAGAAAAATAATAGGAGTTTAAAGCAAAAAATGCTATACTGCATCTATGCAAGGCAAGCCGTCCTCCGCAGGGCCAGACATCAATTTTGAAGAAAAACCTCTCGCAGTATTTCTTCAGTACTACAACCAAAATACTCCCGAGCAGTTTCCACGCGCTACCACAGAGTCGCTGCAGAAGTTTAAGGCGGCGCATGCGGAGCTTTTTAAAGACACCAACGAGTGGACTATAGATAAGCACCGCAAAAAACTCATGGACTGGCTTACCTCAAGCTGCACGGTAGAATAGCTTTTTTGCTACACTGGGGTATGAGTAACAACATTCTCGTCGGTATACTCGCGGTGCTGCTTCTTGTTGGCGGCGGAGTATACTTGCTTTCAGACCAGAAAGATCTAAATGATAACGCCGGAATCCTCCCGTACAACTCCGGCATACGAGGGCTCGTGATGGTAGGGCCAACCTGCCCAGTGGTCATGGACCCGCCGCAAGAAGAGTGTGCGGACAAACCGCTCGCAACACTTGTTGCAATATTCCGCGAAAGCGACCCGGTGCACGCGGTCGCGATTTTGGAGAGCGATACGGAAGGCCGCTTTGAGGTCTCGCTCCCGCCGGGTGAGTACGTGGTTGGGGCGGGGGAGGCAACACTCCCCATGTGCCCGCAAACTCCCGCGACAGTTGGGCCCGAGGGCTACACCGATATACTAGTTTCCTGTGACAGCGGTATCCGTTAACCTCTCTCTAAGGCGCGGTAATATACAAGAGTATTATCCGTCATGATACTGATATGAAAACTATAGGACTCTTTATTTTTGCAGCGTTAGTAGTAGGTGCTGGTGCCTGGTTTTATATGAACGGTACGCTTACCGGCAATGGTTCGACTGAAAACAATACCGAGTGGACGAATTCGGATGTGCCCAACTCCGCCGAAGGCGCACCCGAGGGTTCCATCCACAACCTACCTTTGCCGGAAGCAGTAGCCGCAGTGCGTGCGCAGGTTGCGGCGGAAGCGGGTCTTAATACGAACCAGGTGTTGATTGAAACCGCTTTCGAGCGCGAGTGGTCAGACAGCTGTTTGGGACTTGGCGGTCCCGCAGAGAGCTGTTTGCAGGTGATTACGTCGGGCTATGAGGTTACGACAAGCGTGAATGGGGAGCAGCGGGTCTTCCGTACCAACACAGACGGTAGTGTGGTTAGAGAAGAGCGGTAGCTCACGCTGTTTTTTGCGGTCTCCTTGTTGCTGAATTGCTATACTAAGGGTATGAACAAAACGCTTCTTATCGTACTCATCCTGGCCGTGGCAGTGCTTGGCGGCGCGTGGTGGTACGTGGGGTCTATGCACGTTCCAGATGAGGAAGAGATATTTTGCACCGCAGACGCGATGCAGTGCCCCGACGGCAGTTACGTTGGCCGCACAGGCCCCAACTGCGAGTTTGTCTGTCCTGAGGAAGCTGCCGAGCGAGAGGTCTCGCTCCACTACTACAATCCGGCGCTCGACCAGGGGCCGGGCGGCGCACAGTGTACCAGCAGCGGTTTAGTTTCAGTGCAACGCAACCTTCCGGGAGACGCCACAGTCGCCGAGGTAATAGAGCTTTTACTCAAAGGCGAGCTTAGCGAAGAAGAACTTGCGCAGGGTATTGAGACCGAGTTTCCGCTCGAGGGGGTAGAGCTTGTCAGCGCCGTGCAGGAGGGTGAGGCGCTAACCCTCACCTTTAATGACCCGCAAAATCGGACGTCGGGCGGTGCCTGCCGCGTAAGCGTTTTGTGGTTGCAGATAGAGGCAACAGCCAAGGAGTTTAGCGGGGCAAGCGAAGTACTGTTCGTGCCGGAAGAACTTTTTCAGCCTTAGGATGCGATGCAAACTACACTTCACACCAACAAGGGCGACATTACCATCGAGCTTTTGAGTGACGCGCCACACACGGTGGCCAACTTTACCAAGCTCGCGGGCGAGGGTTTTTACAACAACACCAAATTTCACCGCGTCATAGCCGGCTTTATGATCCAGGGTGGCGACCCGCTCTCAAAAGACGACTCGCAGGCGGCACGCTGGGGAACAGGGGGCCCGGGGTATCAGTTTGCCGACGAGATCCATGCTCAAAACCACAACACGGTCGGAACTATTGCGATGGCAAATGCGGGGCCCAACACCAACGGCTCGCAGTTTTTTATCAACGTGGCAGATAACAACTTCCTCGACACCAAACATACGGTCTTCGGCAAGGTTACTGCTGGGCTCGAGGTCGTTAAGGCGATCGAGTCTGTGCAGACGGGCCCCAACGACCGCCCCATGGAGCCCATAGTGATAAACTCCGTATCGGTCAAATAAAAGCGTCCCGCCCTTATACCTACTAGCCCAAACTTTGGGTATACTTACCGTATGAGCAACAACACCAAACCGAGCGACCAGCTCATTTTAGCCGAGGTACAGGTCCTTCTATCCCAGATGCGCACGCAGCTCTCGATCTTGCGCGCAGGCATGGCGATAATCGCGAGCGTCATGACAATTGCGTTTTTACTCCTCACAAATCACTGGGTTCTCGAAGGGCAGTGGGCGTGGGCCGACCTCCCGATAAAAATCACTCTCGGCCTCGTGGCCGTGCTGGGGCTCTGGCGGCTGGCTTCGGCGGAGCGCAAGATACGTCGCATCCACAAGCTTATCCGCGAGGTTGAGCACAAAAACAAGCTGGTCGGAGAGATAATGGTCTAATGCGCCAGTGGGTGATATTTGCACTTGGACTCGTGTCGCTACAGGCACTCGCGCTGTACTTTTTAGGTCAGCCGACTTTCTGCGAGTGCGGACGTATTTCACTGTGGGCTAACGAGGTACTAAGCCCCGAGAACTCGCAGCAGTTTTTCGACTGGTACACGTTCTCGCACGTCATACACGGCTTTTTGTTTTACTGGTTAGCAACGCTTTTGTTCCCGCGGCTGCCGGTTGGCGCGCGACTCCTTATTGCCGTCGGGGTCGAAGCCGGGTGGGAAGTGTTTGAAAACACGCCCATGGTTATCGAGCACTACCGGCAGCAGGCGCTGGCCCAGGGCTACATCGGCGACAGCATCCTCAACTCGGTTATGGACACGCTCTCTGCGGTGCTCGGGTTTTTCCTCGCATGGCGGCTTCCAGTTTGGGCGACCGTGCTGCTTGCTGCGGGTTTAGAAGGCTTTGTGCTGTACATGATCCGCGACAGTCTTGTGCTCAACATCCTCGGCTTCTTCCTCCAACCTGAGTTTATTTCTAAGTGGCAGCAAGGAGGTTGATTAAAATCAGTTTTCTCGTATAGTGCAGCCAGAAGTAAGTAGTTTGTAACTTCCCGCAACGCTAACACAAGAAAGGCAGGTGCGTCGTGAGCCTCGGTTGTTTCAAAGATTTTAACGATTTGGCGACATTCAGTCTTGAGCGTCACGAAAGCGTGGAGTTGGTTCCTGTGCCCAACAGCACGACCCACGCAGGCATACTGCCGCTCGCTGTTGCCCGCCAAGGCATTGCGCTTGAACTCAAGTCGGTTCCGGAGGATCAGTGGCCGACTATTGACCTCGTACGAGCCGGCATCGGCATCGACTGCAGGCCGGCAGAAGCCGTTCGCGAGTCTGCAAGAGATTATCTCGAAGACAAGCGCTTTGTGGTGAGGCCGAGCTTTAACCTCGACTTCGACTTCTTCTTCAAAATACTCCTGCAAGATCCTGCACTCGCGATCTGCTACAGGGTTAAGCTGGCCGCCTACACTCTGCAGGGTGAGCGTCCGTTTGTGTTCGGTCGCTTTGACGAAGAAACGGCCCGCAAGGAATCCAACGAGTTCTTCGCGCAGCTTCAAGAAACCGTGACACTGGGGGTCGAGGGGGAGCCGGTTTCGGGCGTTAACCTTTTGTCGCCCATGACCGGGGTGCGCAGTGAGATCTTCAATCTCCTCATCCCCAAAAGCTCTCCGGAACACGCGGCATTAGTCGCAGTTGCCGACTGGGCTTTTTCGAAAGGGAGGCTGAATGGGGAAGAAGAGAAGCTCAAGAAGCTTTTCGAGGAGGAACAAGGCACTTCCTGGGCCAACCTTCCGAAACTCGCGCGACTGCACTTCGCTATAAGACGGGCGCAGCGAAGTGTCGCGGCACAAAGGTTCCATGTGGAGGGACTGGGTGTGCAGTTCAAAAGTGCCCTCGCTGTTTTTGCGTGAGTGTTTGCCTCTGGCTCGGCCCCGCGCAACTCGCGGGGCCGGTTACTTATATTTTTACAACCTCCTCCCACGGGCGGCCCGCAACGCCAAAGTGACCGTAGGCCGCCGTTTCGCGGAATATTGGGCGGCGCAGGCCAAGGCGCTCAATGATGGCAAGCGGGCGGAAGTCGAAGTTTTTATTTACGATGTCGGAGAGATTTTTGCCAGCGTCGTCGAAGGCCTCAACCATCAAAGGCTCAACGCGGCCGATGGCGTAGGCGACAGAGACCAATGCTTTTTTAGCGTAGCCGTTTGCCACTAGGTTTTTCGCGGCAAAGCGCGCCATATACGCCGCCGAGCGGTCTACCTTTGTTGCGTCCTTGCCGGAGAAGGCGCCGCCACCGTGGGGGAGAAGGCCGCCGTAGCTGTCCACCATGATTTTGCGGCCCGTGAGCCCGGCATCTGCCTCAAAACCTCCCTGCACGAAGCGGCCGGTAGGATTGACCAATATTTCTATGTTGGCGGTATCGCCCAAAACAGGTTTAAACAACTTCTCAGTCAAACCTGCACGGATTTCATCAAGCGTTGCTTCTTCCGCATGTTGAGTGCTGCAGAGTGCCGTTACTACCTTGCCGTCTTTGATAGTGACCTGGGTCTTGCCGTCGGGCCGGAGCCATTTGAATGTTCCATCCCTCCTGATTGCTTCGAGTTTCCGCGCGAGTGCGTGCGCATACACGACGCCAAGCGGCAAATACTCCTTCGTTTCGTCGGTTGCGTAGCCGTACATGATGCCCTGATCTCCCGCGCCGCCGGTGTCTACGCCTTGCGCTATGTCGCCGCTTTGCTTCGCGACCCGCACCGCGATTTCCAGGTTGTCGGGGTAGCCGATGCCCGTATACACTTTCCGCGCGATTTGTTCAAAGTCTACTTCTGCCTTAGAGCGGATCTCGCCGCCTATGACCATTGCCCCGTGGCTACCCAAGACCTCTATTCCGGTACGGCTCATGGGATCTTGTTTAAGTGCCTCGTCTAAAATCGCATCCGAAATCTGGTCGCACACTTTGTCCGGATGCCCTGCGGTTACGGACTCGGTTGTGTAGTACTGCAGTAGATGGAACATGGTGTAAGTAAAAAATAATAATCGCCCAAAACGAAACAATCTCCCTTAAGGGAGACGCCTATTTTTTGCATCGCTCCCTTGCGGGTTGGGAGCACTTTACTCACTCGAGCAAGTTGCTGGTGGGTCGTAGGGCCAAGTCCCTCGCCACGCTCTTGATACGCACTATTCGATTGTTACGCAGAGTGTAGCACAGGGAAGGGAAGAAAGTGTAGACTTGCAGGTATGCACAGGGTCTGGCACATATTGCTGTTTTTGGCGGGCGGCGTTGTAGGCATCATGCTTGCCGTGCCGCTCTATGTTGACCGCTCGACTGATCCTTACCTATTTGAGACAGTTGCCGCGGTACCAACTTCTACGGTCGCAATCGTGCTCGGCGCATCGGTGGTGCGCGGAGAGCCGTCACCTATTTTGCAGGAGCGCGCTGATGTAGCGCTTAAACTTTATAAAGCGGGCAAGGTGAAAAAAATTTTGGTCTCGGGCGACGACAGTGTCGAAGGATTTGACGAAGTTAGCCCTGTGCGCCACTACTTTGAAGGCGAGGGAGTAAGCTCGGAGGATATCTTTTTGGACCACGCCGGCTTCGACACCTACTCGAGCATGTATCGCGCACGGGATATTTTTTCAGTGCGTGATGCGATTATCGTGACACAGGCTTTTCATCTGCCGCGCGCCGTGTTTTTGGCCCGCAACTTGGGGCTCCAAGCCTATGGCGTTGAGGCATCTCAGCGGGGGAGGGCGATCTATAACTATATGCGCGAGGTTCCGGCGTCGCTCAAGGCTGCTTTTGACCTTATGTTCGAGCGCGTACCAAAATATTTAGGCAAACAGTTTCCTATAACCGGCGACGGTACGGAGACGTGGGAGTAGAAGATATCCACATAAGTTGTGTATCTTGTGTATTGTAATGCTAAAGTTGTGCTAAATTATGAGCATATGTCACCACTTACCCACAAACAACAGCGTGTTCTTAACAACATTAGGCTCTATATCGAGGCAAAAGGCGTTCCGCCGACACTCGAAGAGTTACGTAAAAATCTTGGCCTAAAATCTCTGCGCACGGTTACGCAGTACTTGGAGAGTTTGGAGCGCAAGGGGTATATCGTGCGCCGCAAACATGCGCACCGCAACATCGAGCTCCGAGCAGTCGACGCCGACAATCATGCCACTACGCTTGTCTCGGTGCCGGTAGTAGCTAATGTCGGTTGTGATGACCTTTCGGTCTATGCACAAGAGCATTCAGACGAAGTGCTGCAAGTAGACAAACACATTGTCGAAGAAGCGGGAGAGATAGTAGCCGTGCGCGCGGTTGGCGACAGCATGCTCGATGCAGGGGTCAATAGCGGCGACTATATTTTGGTGCAGTTTACCGACAACGTTAAAAGCGGCGACCGCGTTGCGGCTATCGTGGGTGACATGGTGACCGTAAAACGCCTTGAGCGCCGGCAGGGTGTCACTATCCTCTACCCGGAGTCTCCCGACCCCAAATACAAACCCATCGTTCTGCACGAAGACTTTAAAATTGCTGGCAAGGTACTCTGCATCATACCTGCCTCCGTTGCCGACCTATCGGACGTCGTGCCGGTGCCGGACGAAGAGTGGCATTAGAGGCTCATGCAGGACCCAATGTCAAAAACACCAGAGGAGTGGAAGCAGAGGCTCACACCCGAGCAGTACGCTGTGCTGAGAGAGAAGGGGACCGAAGTTCCGTTTTCGGGGAAACTCTTGCATGAAGCGCGCGACGGTATCTACCGATGCGCCGCCTGTGGCAACGCGCTCTTTTCCTCCGACACCAAGTTCGACTCCGGTACTGGCTGGCCCTCGTTTGACGAGGCACTTCCAGGTGCGGTCTCACTCATACCCGACCACTCGCAGGGGATGCGCCGCACTGAGGTGGTGTGTGCGCAATGCGGTTCTCACTTAGGGCACCTTTTCAACGACGGGCCCACGCCCACCGGCAAGCGCTACTGCCTCAACTCAGTGTGTTTAGACCTTGAGCCTGACAAAAAATAAAAGGTATACTGGAGTCATGTCTAAAACAGTTATCTCAATCGGGGTAGTGGTTTTACTCGTAGTGGCAGTCGCCGGGTTGTGGTGGGCGGGGTTTCTTGATGGGCTCACATCAAAACTCAACCTCAATATTTTACAGAACGAAGAAATGACGGAAGCACCAGCTCCCGAGCCACAAGAGCCTCAAAGCGAACTCACTACCGGCAACGACGCCTCAAACGAAGCACTTGAAGAAGATTTGGGCATGCTTGACGCACAGCTTGAAGGTTACAGCGAAGCCTCCTCGGAACTCGATGCAAGTTTAGAGGACGAGCCGGTCGAGCAGGACAGTAATTTTTAAACTGAGTATGAAAAAAATATTTATCACCTTTGCTACAACGATGTTAGGGCTCGCGCTTCTTGCCCCCGCGTTCGTATTTGCCCAAACTCCTACGAATACTAATGTCGGCGTACGGGCTGATGTACGCGCCGCTGTAACCGCTTCGACCACCAAAGCCGAAGTACGCGCCAATGCAGCCATGCGTTTAGCCACCTCGACCCAAAACGCAGAAGAGAGGATACGTAATGCCAAAGAGCGGGCAGGGGCGGAGATAAACCGCCGTACCGAGGGGCTTCAAAAATTCCTTGAGCGTATCAGCGCCATGAAGCGCGTGTCCGAGGGTTTTAAAGACGACCTGCGTGCAACCATCGATGTCCAGATTCAGGGTATTGAAGCCCTACGGGCGAGGATCGCAGGGAGCATCGACACCTCAACGCTCAGGACCGACATACAATCCATAACCCGCTCCTACCGCATCTTTGCCTTGGTGATGCCGCAGGCGGCTATTGCCGCAGCTGCGGACAGAATAGTCACCATGACCGCAACCATGTCGGAAATCGGCGCTAAACTCCAGACCCGGATTGATGCGGCAGCTGCGGCCGGTGCCGACACTGCGGCCCTTACCGAAGTCCTACGAAGCCTTGCCGGGCACATAAACTCTGCCAATGCTCACGCACAGGTTGCTGTTGAGGGGACGGCTAACCTAGAACCGGACAATGGCGACATGGCAGTTGCCGAGGCAAACCGAGCGGCACTGCAGACGGCACGCGAGGAGCTGTACCTCGCACATGAAGAAATTAAGGCAGGTCGCGAGGATATCAGAACTATTATAGATGGATTGAAAAATGTTCAATAATGGTTGAACTCCTGATTGCCTGTGCGCTCATCATGTGTGCCTCGCTTGTCGGGGTATTTACGGTGTGGGGAAAGGCAGGAAGTATTGTAGAAAAAAATCTCGACTTCCTAACGAGTTTTGCAGCAGGCGTCTTTTTGATTGTTGCCTATCATTTAGGCGAAGAGACACTTGAGCATGCCGCTACTGCAAAAGAAGGGTTGATATGGATACTCGCAGGTGCGCTCTTTATCTGGATTATTTTTAAACTCCTGCCGCTCCTTCATACGCATGGCCATGAGCACGCGGGACACACGGTTGACCCTCGCCGCTTGCTCATCAGCGACAGCGTACACAACGTGGGGGACGGCATCGTACTTGCGGCATCGTTTGTGGCAAGCAGTGCGCTAGGTGTGGCTGCAACTTTGAGCATCTTTTTCCACGAACTCGTGCAGGAAATTTCGGAGTTTTTTGTCTTGCGCGAGGGTGGTTACTCCGTCCGCCGCGCTCTCTCCCTCAACTTTCTCGTTTCCTCTACTGTTCTTATCGGCGCGCTCGGCGCCTACTTTCTCCTTGACCTGTTTGAACTCATTGAGGTACCGCTCCTTGGGTTTTCTGCCGGCGCTTTTTTAGTTGTCGTGTTAGGAGACCTTATTCCTCACTCGCTCAAAGCCACTAACGGTTACTTTCACACACTTAAACACCTTGTGTGGTTTGTACTTGGAGCCGCATTGATGTTTGCAGTAAGTACGCTTGGCGGAGGGCACTAACCCCCGTTGCACAGATACTCCCCCCGCAGTACTATTGCCCTAGAGGTCTCCTGCAGGCAGCTTTACTTTTAAACGACACAACCGTATGAAAAAGACCGGACTCTTTGGGCTTACCGCAGTCGTTCTTGGCGGGTTGTTGCTACCTACGTTCGCATTTGCTCAAAGTTACTATTATCCAAACTATCAATATTCATCTTCAGGTTACTCCTATCCGTATAACTACCCATACGACTACGACTACGACCGCGACGGTGATGTGGTTTGCGTGCCCGAGCAGCAGACGGTAGAGGAGGGTCAGCGCGCCTACTTTGTTGCCTACGGTGGCGATGGCGAGTATGACTGGGAGGCCGACGGCCGTAGGTACCGAGATGCCGGACGCCGCTTTTCTCACGTGTTTGACGACACGGGTACCGAGCGCGTAGAGGTGGAGAGTGATGGCGAGACTGATACGTGTAGAGTGAGGGTTCTCGAACGCTCTTACTACTACCCACCGACTTATCCTACCTACCCTACCTATCCGATCTATACACAGCCCGTTAATGTCATGACGACTTACGTTCCGCAAGGCTTGCCAAACACCGGCTTCCCGCCGGTCTCATCTGCCGCACTCGCATTTGCCGCGGTACTCCTCTTTGGTGTAGGCTTGGCATTCACTCCCTATGCCAAAAAGATTGTTGCTGCCGGGCGCTAAATCGGCCGTACTCGTAGAACAACCCCGCAAGCTTCTCTCCCCGTGGTGGCGGAGAGCCGCTCTCATGATTGGGCTTATAGCCGTGCTTATCGGCAGCGCCGACGCCGTCTCGCGTCTTGCCGGCCGCTTGTTAGGCGAAGACGCGATGTTTGCCGCCTTTGCTCCTGCAGCGGTACTTCTTGAGCCCGAACTTCAGGGGGAAGTACAGGGCGCCGTGGTGGAAGCCTTTGTCCCGATGCGCATAATCATCCCTTCCATCGGCGTCGACGCTTCTATCGAACAGGTCGGCAAGACAGCGGACGGCGCCATGGCAACGCCAAAAGCTATTGCCGACGTAGGCTGGTACAAGTTGGGAGCTAAGCCCGGAGGCGAAGGCAACGCGGTATTTGCGGGCCACGTCAACAACTCACTCGGTTTTCCCGGTGTGTTTAAAGAGCTCTCGCAGGTTAAGAAGGGCGACACCGTCCAGGTTATGGGGGCACAGGGCGAAGTGCTTATCTATGAAGTTGAAAACATCAACACGTATACCGAAGCCAGCGCGCCCCTGAATGAAATTTTTGCAAATTCCGGGTCCTCAAAAGTGGTGCTCATAACCTGCGAAGGTGTGTGGGACGAGGTTACCCACACGTTTGACAAGCGCTTAGTTGTGGTTGCGCGACTAAAGACCCCATGATACGGTAAGGGCGTTCGAGTAAGTCTCCACGCGAGCCAGGCACCTGGGTGCGAGGTCAAGTAAGGAGGGTCGCCTTACGCGAACGGTATCAAGTTAGTTGAAAGTACGCGTATTATGGCACGTAAGTTGTTTGTCGGCGGTCTTCCGTATCGCACGACTAACGATGAGTTGCGCGATGCCTTTGCCAAAGCTGGCGAAGTTGCATCGGCATCTATCGTGACTGATCGCGAGACTGGCCGCTCACGGGGCTTCGGCTTTGTTGAGATGGCAAACGACGGTGACGCCGACTCTGCTATTCAGATGTGGAATGGCAAAGAGTACGACGGTCGCACGCTCACAGTCTCCGATGCACGCCCGAAGGCCTAAGGTCTTCGAGCAAGTCTGCAAAACACCCCGCTACCAAGCGGGGTGTTTTGTTTTGGTATGATGCATGCATGCAAAAACTCCTACGCGCTCTGAAGGAAGTTCCTCTCCGTGACCTACCGTGGCGCAAAACCCGCGACCCGTACAAAATCCTGGTTTCAGAAATTATGCTCCAACAGACGCAGGTAGAGAGAGTCATGCCGTTTTATATTCGTTTTATCCGGCAATTTCCAAACGCGCGTGCGCTTAGCAAGGCACCACTATCGAAAGTTTTAAAGGCTTGGCAGGGTTTGGGCTATAACCGCCGCGCGGTGTGTTTACAGCGCTCCGCAAAGATTTTAAGCGAAGCAAAAGTGTCTTCGCGTCTTCCAGGTGTCGGGCCTTATACGAAAGCTGCAGTAGAGGCCTTTGCATACAACAAGCCTACTATTTTTATTGAAACAAATATCCGCACAGTCTTTCTGTATTATTGCTTCGGGCGACTTGATATATCAAGTCACTCTGTACGAAAGATCTCAGATAAAGAAATCTTGCCACTTGTGGAAAAGGCTCTAAAGAAGTCAGGTATAGAGCCGCGCGAGTTTTATGCGCGGTTGATGGACTTAGGCACCCAGCTGAAGCGGCAGGGGATTAAGCTCAACAACAAGAGCGTTCACTACACCAAGCAGTCAAAATTCGAAGGTTCGTACCGCCAACTGCGCGGGCAGATCTTGCGCACGGTGCTAGAAGAGCCGGCAACGCTACACCGCCTCATACAAGTTATCGCTCGCTCCCGGCGGGATGTCGTCAAAACGCTCGCCTCACTAAGCAGCGAGGGCGTTATAAAACTCAAGCGCAATAAATTTTATATTGCAGGTTAAAAAGAAGAGGACCGGCTTTTGGGCCGGTCCTCAAACGCCTCGAGTGAGGCAAGTTTCAGATGAGCGCTCGTTTGCTCTCGATCGCCCTTGCACCGCAGGAGCATTCCACGAGGGTCTTGTAGGTGGCCATCGGGAATCGGTTGCCCTGGCCGATAGGGTCTTCGTCGGTGAAGCTCTCACCGAGGTTCTGATCCCACGGCAGGTCTCTCCATTTATGGGAGTGGTTGGGGCTGCCTTCCTCGAGCATCTGCAGCGGCAATGTGCGCGGAGCTATTGCCTGATGCAGCTGCTCCATATGCTCGAGCGTCGGCGCCTGCTCAAAGGCGCGATGTGCCTCGTTTGGCGTTATGCTCCGGGGTGGCGTAGGGGCCGGTTTTCCGCGACGGAAGGTGCGGATAGCTGGAAAGAGTCCCGCGATGTTCATGAGGAACGTTCTCCCTGTTGGAACCAAGGATACTATACATTTATAATCCCTAATCGTCAACTCTACACCCCTAACACCACCGGGATCACGATGGGGCGCTTGTTGGTTTTTTCGAACAAATATCTGGCGACAGCGTCGGTGACGTTGTTTTTGACATAGTCGAAGTTGACCGGCTGCTGGTTTTTGGTCGTATCTTCAATCGTTTTCTTAACCAGCAAGCGTGTTTGATTCAGAAGCTCCTGGCTCTCGCGCAGGTACACGAAGCCGCGCGAGATAATGTCGGGGCTTTTGCGCAGGCGGCCGTTCTTGGGGTTTACGGTCGCGATTATGACAAACATACCTTCCTGCGCCAAGACGGTCCGGTCGCGTATAACGACCTCCTGTATATCGCCGATAGAAAAGCCGTCTACAAGCCGCAAGCCCGCAGGTGCCATATCTTTGAGCCGTACGATTTTTTGCCCTTCATTCTGAATTTCGATAACACATGAGTTGTCAGGAATAACTATCTCATCCTCGGCGCGGCCACATGCCTTGGCGATGTCGGCATGTACTCTTAGCATATAGTGGTAGCCGTGCATCGGCATAAAGAAGCGCGGGTTGATTTTTTGATGAATCCAAAAGGTTTCGTCGCGGTTGGCGTGGCCCGAGGCGTGGACATCCATCGTGTCGCGGTGGATGATGCGCGCGCCCTGGCGCGAGAGGTTGTCTTTAAGCTTTTGTACGCTGCGTTCGTTGCCCGGCACGATTGAAGATGAAAGTACCACCGTGTCGCCCTTCTTGATCTTTACATACTTATGCGTCTTCATCGCAATCCGCATCAAGGCCGCAAACTCGTCGCCTTGGGCGCCAGTTGCGAGTATTGCCACTTTGCTGTCGGGGATGCTCTCAAGCTGTTCTGAGGTGATAAAAGTCTTGTCGGAAACTTTAAGGAGCCCGAGTTGTTTTACGATCTCGATGTTGATTTTCATTGAGCGGCCTTCAATCAAAATTTTGCGACCAACGCGCTCTGCCTGCTCAATCATACGCATCAGGCGCTCAAGCTGGGAGGAAAAGGTGCCGATAATAAGCCTGCCCGGCGTCGAGGCAATAATCTCGTCGAGGTTTTTTCTCACCGTACGCTCGGGGAGCGAAAAGCCGGGACGTTCACAGTTTGTTGAGTCTGCACCAAGAAAAAGCACTTTACGGTCCTTGAACCACGCAAAACCCTTTTCTTCTTCCTCAGTCGGTACGCCGTTTTCGTGGTCGAGGCGGAGGTCGCCAGTAAAGACGATGTCGCCGTACGGGGTCTCGATTACGATACCCATCGCGTCAGGGATCGTGTGGTACACAGAGAAAAAGCGCACCCGTAAGTCGCCGACCTTTACGGTAGACTCGCGTTCGACCTCGTGGAGGTCGATGGGTTTCAGGTTCGGAAACTCTTCCTGGCGCTTTTTTATCATCACACCCGTAAGCTGGCGCGTGTAGATGGGCGGGTAGCCGATGCGATCGACGATGTAGGGAATGCCGCCGATGTGGTCGAGGTGCCCGTGTGTGATAAACATCCCGCGGATTTTTTCCTTGCGATCCTCGAGATACTTCGTGTTGGGGAGGATGTAGTCGATGCCGGGCGTGTCGTCCTCTCTAAACTGGAAGCCACAGTCGACAATGATGATGTCGTCGCCAAACTCGACCACGGTCATGTTGCGGCCTATCTCCTCCACGCCGCCAAGCGGGATGATACGGATATTGCCCGGCTCCAAAGGTGGAATAGGCTTCTCCTCGCCATTGCCGCCGTTGCCGCTGCTCTCGCGGATCTCTCTAGGCGGATGCACTTGGTGCGGGCGCGGGCCACCGGGGCGCGGCCGCCGCCGGTCTCCTCTAAATCCAGGCCGGCCGCGGCCGCCGCGTGGTCGTGGGGGTTTTCCTTGTCCTTGCATATCTGTGGTTAGTTAAATAGTGGTGTCGGGTAAAAATACTGGCCAGACGTGGTCGACCTCCCGATGCCACTCGCGCACGGAGAGAAAGCGGTCACTCGAGGTCTCTATAAAGCCCAGCTCAAACCCTTTGATATCGTTAGGAATACTATACACGAAATCCGGCGCATAGAGAAATACCGCAGGGATGTCTTTCCGAAGCTCCGCTTCGAACTCCGCATAGAGCGAGGCGCGCACTTCTTCGTCACTTGTCTCGCGCAGGGCCTTTAACAAGCGGTCTGCCGTGGCGTTGGCATAGAGCGCGATGTTAAGGCCAGGGTCGTTGCGCTGCGATGAGTCCCAAAAGGCAAACAGATCGAGCTCACGCCCGACAACTTCGCCAAAAAGAAGCGCCTCATACTTGCGCGGCCGAATGACGTTTTGCGATAGGTCGCCCTGGTCAAACACCTGTATCTCAATTTTTGCCCCCATGCGCTCCCACGCCTCTTTGACAAACTCGGCGGCAGCTCGGAGCTCCGCGACGTTGCCGGTCGAGATAGTAAATGAGAGCTGCAGGGTCTTTTCATCTTCGTCAGAGCCTGTTGTTTTGAAGAGCGTGCCGTCTTCCGATGTTTCCCATCCGTCGGAAAGCAAATGCTCGCGTGCGGCAAGTGCGCGGTCCTCTGCCGCAGCCGCCGGTTTCGCTGCACTCTGCACGACAACACCCGGCGGCACGGGGCCACTTAAGGCTGTGCCGTAGCCGCCTAGGATGTTGGCGACGAGAGCTTCACGGTCGACCGCCATTTCGAGCGCCACCCGCACGTCAAGGTCGCGCAGTACTGCCGCTTCGTTTTGGTTAAAGAAGATGCCGAACACGCGGTTTAGTGCGGAGCGCTCGGTGTGGTTGTATGGGAGTTCAGGCAGAAGCGAAGGGGAAACGCTGCTCACTGCTTCGATGTCGCCGCGTGCCAAAGCGGCAATAAGCTCCTCCTCGTTTTGGTAAAAGTTGAAACGCATGCTTGAGAGGTAGGGACGCCCCAGTGTGTAATCGTCAAAAGGCCGCAGTTCATATGAAGAGGGGATCCCAGATGCCGTGCGCGAGACACTCTTCACTTGAAACGGCCCCGAGCCTATGGGGGAAGTATTAAGCTCGCTAAAGGGAAACTCCTCAACACTCACCTGGCTCCAGAGATGTTTGGGCAAAATCCCCACTGTCGCGTTGTTGATAAACGGAGCATAGGGCTGAACCAGGGTAAAACGAACCGTGCGATCGTCCAGAGCCTCAACGGTAACGCCCTCCCAGTTGGCGCGGATGGGGCTCTTTAGGCTCGGGTCCTGGATTTTTGCAACCGTAAACGTCACGTCATGCGCGCTAACCACTGTGCCGTCGTGGAAGGTAGCGTCTTCTCGCAAGTAAAACGTATACACGCGGCCACCGTCCGACAGTTCAAAGCTCGAAGCTAGGTTCGGTACATACTCTCCTTCAGGCGTGGTTTTAAGAAGGCCGGAGTAAATAAGAACGCTTAAGTCGTTATCGGCGCTGGACACCGCAAGCACCGGGTTGATAAAGCGCGGCGCGCCTAAAATACCTTCGGTAAAACTTCCTCCCGAGGCGGGGGTAGACACCAAAAGCGCCCCGTTGAGCATGAAGATGAGAGCACCGGAACTGACGATTAGAAGCGCGGAGAAAAAGAGAAATAGTGCTCGGCCGGAGGCCGCAAACGCAGCATAGGCATCCTCCGCCTTGTCGATTATAGGCAGATACACAGACCGTGCGGCAGTGCGCAAAAAAGAGAGCATGAGAACACGAGTGTAGTTAATTATTACTATTGAAGCAGAAGCGCCAGAAAGGATGTGGCGCCAAACAGCACCGCCAACACCATGGTCGCGTAGAAGAGGTATTTTTCCGCACCTCGGCGAGTGTGATATCCGGCGCTGAAGTTGTCGCCGCCGAAGGCACCGCCCAAACCCGCTCCCGTTTGCTGCAAGAGTATGCACGCAACAAGCAAGACGGAGAGGACTACCTGTATGTAGGGGAGCACCCCCGCTATGGCCATTAACTGAAATATATCATACCGGTGTTTTTTCGCAACGCAGGCCGAGTTTGACAACAGGAGAAAAATCTTTATACTGCGAGCGAACATTACTGTTAAACAAGGCTTAGGTATGAAGAAAAAAAACAAGAAAACCCAAGCTAAAAAGAGTACCCCCCACGCGGCCAAGCCAGCAGGGAGCAAGATCGGTTTTACACCCGCGGGCGACCGTGTGCTCGTAAAGCCGCTCTCGCAAGAAGAGGGTCAGACCACCTCCTTTGGCATCATTATCCCAGAGACCGCCAAAGAAAAACCGGAACAGGGAGTGGTGGTTGCGGTGGGCCCCGGCAAGTATGACGAAGATGTGCTTATACCTGTGGGTGTTAAGGTGGGCGACAAAATTATGTTTAACAAGTACGGCTACGACGAAATCAAGATTAAAGGAGTCGAATACTTTATCGTGAGCGAGGCCAATATTCTCGGCATTCTTAACTAACTTTTACTGAACTATGGCAAAGCAAATTCTTTTTAACGAGCGCGCACGTCGCGCTCTCAAAGTAGGCATCGACAAGGCGGCCGGGGCGGTTAAGGTAACTTTAGGTCCCCGCGGGAGAAATGTGGCCTTGGATAAAGGTTATGGCAGCCCCACTATAACAAACGACGGCGTCTCTATCGCCAAAGAGATCTCTCTTAAAGACAAGTTTGAGAACATGGGCGCTGAGCTTGTTAAGGAAGTTGCGACAAAAACTAATGATATAGCCGGCGACGGCACCACCACTTCAGTCGTGCTCCTGCAGGCTCTGGTGGAGGAGGGCATGAAGCACACTGAAGCAGGGCTCAATGCCATGGCCGTGCGACACGGGATTGAAAGGGCTTCGAGCGATGCTGTTGTGGCGCTGCGCGGCCTCGCTAAAAAGATCCAGAACGACGACGAAATCCGCCAGGTCGCAACAATCTCCGCGGAGTCGGAGGAAATAGGCTCCATTATCGCCGATACGATTAAAGAAGTGGGCAAGGACGGGGTTGTCACCGTTGAGGAATCTCAGAGCCTCGGTATTGAAAAAGAGGTGGTAGAGGGACTTGAGTTTGACCGCGGCTATGTTTCGGCCTACATGGTGACCGATGCCTCGCGCATGGAATCAACTCTTAAGGACCCCCTGGTGCTTATCACCGACAAAAAGATCTCGAGTGTGGCTGAGGTGTTGCCGGTACTTCAGAAAATAGCGGAGTCTGGTAAAAAAGAGCTCGTGATTA
>Ga0209542_10000960_pt1 | contig 68760 bp, 70 predicted proteins | sample RifCSPhighO2_01_FD_184028 | JGI IMG/M metagenome (GOLD analysis project Ga0209542, IMG submission 184028) | Soil microbial communities from Rifle, Colorado - Rifle CSP2_plank highO2_0.1 (SPAdes) (version 2) | ecosystem: Environmental > Terrestrial > Deep subsurface > Rock core/Sediment ...
CGATTTTTGGCTGTAACGCTTCGGTTCGGGCTCGAAATATCTCGATATTCCTCGCCCTCCACCTCCCGTTTCGCCATAAAAATCACGTCTCTCGGCTCGAAAGCGAATTTTGAGATAGGCTCTAGTAAAAAATACATACTACAGCTTAATATGATTTTATCATACTTTACCGCTTGAGTGCAAGGGTGAGCACGTGGTCAAGAAAATCAGGAAAGGAGAGCCCGACGACACTCGCCGCCTTTGGCAGAAGCGACTGTTCGGTGAGGCCGGGAAGAGAGTTTGTTTCAAGAAGATAGACTCCGCGGCGCGAGACGATGAAGTCAGAACGGGAGTAGTGCCGGAGTCCAAGCGCCTTGTGCGCGACGCGCGCCATGTTCTCTATCTCCCGCTTTACCGGCGCAGGGAAGCTTGCAGGACAAATCTCTTGTGACGCGCCGCCATACTTTGCCTGGTAGTCAAAAAAAGCGGAGCCCGGCGCAGGGATAATCTCTATCGGCGGGAGCGCATAGAGTGCTTCCCCGCGATACCCCTCCACAACCGCGCAGGTGGCTTCCGTCCCCGGGATGAATTCTTCCACGAGGACGGTCGGTGAGTGAAGCGCGGCGTTCTTGAGCGCATTTTTAAATTCAAAAAAACTACGGGCGAAATAGACGCCGAGCGACGACCCGCCGTCTACCGGCTTGACCACAGATGGCTGGGGAATGCGCCTATACGCCTCCACTATTTCTCGCTCGGAGATACCGCCACCCCCCTCAAGAGACGAACGCAGAAGCAGGTGATACGGGACACGCAGTCCGTGGTTCTTAAAAACATTTTTTGCGATGTGTTTGTTTAACCCCCACGCCGAAGGCACTGCCTCCGAACCCACATAGGGGACACGGTGCGTGTCCAAGAGCCTCTGCACTTGACCGTCCTCGCCGAATTTTCCGTGGAGCGCAATAAACGCCACATCAAGATGCGGCAGGATACGCTCGGGGCTCGTAGTAATACCACGCGTATGCCACACGCCTTTCTTGTCTATGAAAATATCCGCCGGTTCATATGTGTCCGGAAGATTTTTTAAAACCGCGGCGCCGGTTTTCAAGGACACATCGTACTCGCTTGAAGGTCCGCCACGGAGCACTCCGACCTTAATACGTGCCATTATCTTTATTATACCACAAGAAAAATCAAAAAAGACGCGAGGGTGTGTTGTTGTTGACAAAGTTCCCAATCTAGAGGTATCGTGACTGGTAGAAAAGTGCACCTCGCACACACCTGCTCAGGAGACCGTTGTGAAGAAACTGATAAGAAAGTATGAGGGATTTCTTTGGTTTGCCGTGATTGCTTTCGTGACTCTCTTGGGAATCGCTGTAGTTATTTCCTGGCGATTAAACCATCTAGTGCGCGTGAAGCACCTGAGCCCACAGGGAACATTTGTGAAGGCAGAATCTTCTGCTATCCAACACGTTTTTTCATACGTATCGGCTGGAAATGACGTGGTGATTCATCTCAGCGAAGACAGAACCGTCATTCTCACAATACTACAGGTTTTCAATACACAGAGCCGGTACCAGGCAGAGAAGAAAAACCAGTGCAAAAAATACGCCGTGGACGACTTCAGAAGCGGCACTGTGCTTGAAATGGGGGTCATGTGCTTCACTCATCTTCCTGGGAACGAAGAACGGTGGGTCCACGACCCGTGGGAAAATCACTTCGCCTCTCTATACCGCTAGCGTAAGATCCGCCGCGTCACATCTGTTTATAACAGGCGTGGCGGTTTTTATATCAAACAAAAAACTACTGTCTCTTTCTCATCCTGTCACGATGGAAAGAGATGGCAAACCGGTGCGCTTCACTATTCGCAAGAAGAATTTCGTTTTCATATTTTTTGCGCACCTCTGCGTCTCCGCGTATCTCTCTGGGGCGGTGACGCTCATCCTTTACGACGGCAATGACTGGCACAGGGAGTCCCGCTTCTTCCAGTACACGCATGGCAACGTTACTCTGTGCTTTCCCACCGTCAACAACAAGAAGGTCGGGAAACGGCCATTCGGCGTGCGAAAGCCGCCGCTCAAGCACTTCTTTGAGCGCCGCTGGGTCGTTTGATGTGTGCACGGTGCGCAGGTTAAATTTTCTATACGCACTTTTATCCGGCTCGCCATTATAGACCGTTACCATCACACCAACAATTTCTTTCCCAGAGGTATGTGCGATGTCATACGCCTCAATCCGCAGTACTTTATATACGGACGACCGCCCGTATATATAGTTTGATTTGACAAAGTTTTGTTCGCGTTTAATAAGTGAGACATCCTGAATATGTTCCAGCGCAAAAATAGTGTTCCGAATCTCCGCCGCGCGTTCAAACTTCTGCTCGCGTGCCGCAATTTTCATTTCTCCGGAAAGTTTTGTAAGCAACGATTTTTTCTTCCCACGGAAAAGAAGGGCGATGTTGCGAATCACCCGTCCATACTCATTTTTTGAAATCTCGCCGGTACACACGCCGGGGCAGAGCCCTATCTGCCGGTTGAAACATGACCTCCATTTTTTGTGGATAACTAACCGCAAGGACCGTCCTTGCAGTGGTTTATCCACGGGTGCGAACGGGGTGCATTTATCACGGTAGGGGAAAATTTTTCTGATTATCGCCAGTGCTTCGCGCAAAGTCCCCGTCTGCGGAAAAGGACCGAATACAAATTCCAGATTTAAGATTTCAGATTTCAGATTTAAGAGTTTCTTATCAGCGAGTTGTTTTCCGCGAACAGTGAGGATACGCGGAAAATCTTCCCGCGTCACCGCCACATACGTAAAGCTCTTATCGTCCTTTTCGCGAACATTATATTTCGGCTGATATTTCTTTATGAGCTCGGCTTCCAAAAGCACCGCCTCCAGCACCGAATCGGTTTCTTGAAATGCGATGTCTTGCGCCTGCGCCACCATCTGCGTAATGCCGGGGCCGCGCGTCTCCGCAATATCCTTGGAAAAATAACTCCGCACGCGGTCGCGGAGAGAACCCGCTTTGCCGATATAGAGCACTTCGCCACGCCTAAAACTGTGGATAACTAACCGCAAGGACCGTCCTTGAGGTTGTTTATCCACAGGGAGGTGTGGTTTTTTAAGGAAGAAATAGACACCGGGCTCGTCCGGAAGCGCCTTTATTTTTTGAAGAGTAATTGACATTTCTTATATTATATGATACAATCTACAAGAGTTCAAGCACCCTCAAAAACCCATACACTATTGAGAGAAGGGGGGTTGGCAGATGTCATCTTATCAGATATCAAAAATCTTGATTAGCATACCTGCGGGAGACACCGGCTGCCGCAGGACAGTGGTGTGGGACGAGGAGAAGTGGGAGACCCTGAAGCTCCTGGTAGCCGATGCTCCGGAGCAGGAAGGGCTACGCGGCGAAGTGCTCGCGGGTCTGGTAAACGGACTCGTCCAGGACGGCCTTTCGGAAGACACCTCCGCTGGACTCGTCCGCGCCGCTCTTGACGCGGTGTATGTGAGTGCATAACACAATCATTCTCTGCCACGCACCAACAATCTGAAAAAAGGAATGTTCACAATGTATATAATCATGTTCGCTGTTGCTTGTTTTGCGGCCGCAGCCGGTGTCAGCCTGGCGACACAGAGCTTCTATTGGGGACTTGCGACAAGTGGAGCACTTTTCTGTATTGGTGCTCCCTTGTGGGATATTGCGAACACAATCAAGTACAGGTAGGTGCCCTGAACCCTCCTCCCTCCACACGAGCTCCGACCACACCAAGGTGGTACGGAGCTTTTTTATGTAACAATCCGCGGACTGTTTCTTCTGCACGCAATCCGGGTTAACCCAGTACCTTCGCAAGATATTTCCCCGTGTGAGATTTTTTAGATTGCGCAATTTGTTCCGGCGTCCCTTTCGCCACTATTTTCCCTCCCCCGTTGCCGCCTTCGGGACCGATGTCCACCACATAGTCGGCGTTTTTCACCACATCCATGTTGTGCTCAATCACGAGCACTGTGTTCCCTTGGTCTACCAGCCGGTTTAATATCTCTATGAGTTTTGCCACGTCTTCGTAGTGAAGCCCCACTGTCGGCTCGTCCAAAATGTAAACCGCCTTTGTGAGAAATGGGCGATACAATTCTGAAGCAATTTTTATACGCTGTGACTCACCGCCGCTAAGCGTCGTAGACGGCTGGCCAAGCTCAAGATAGCCAAGCCCCACGTGAACCATCGTTTGCAGACGATCGTAAATCGCGGGAATGTCTTCAAAAAACTCCACTGCTTCTTCCACTGTGAGATGAAGCACTTCGTAAATATTTTTCTTTTTGTATTTCACTTCAAGCGTCTCTTTCTGAAACCGTTTCCCGCGACACACATCGCAGGTCACATATACTGTCGGCAAAAAGTGCATCTCCACCGCAATGACACCGTTTCCTTGGCACGCCTCACAGCGCCCGCCTTTCACGTTGAACGAGAAGCGCCCCGCTTTCCATCCGCGGGCGCGCGCCTCGGCTGTCTCGGTGAAGAGATCGCGGATATAGGAAAAGGCGCCGGTGTAGGTCGCGGGGTTTGAGCGCGGCGTGCGGCCGATGGGGCTCTGGTCTATGAGCACCACGCGCGAGACATACTCTGTGCCGGAAAATGACGCACAGTTATAGACATCGTTAGACCGATAGCGCCGGTCAAACCGCGCCTCTAGGTTTTTGTGAATCACCTCGTAGACAAGTGAAGACTTCCCCGAGCCGGACACGCCGGTCACCGCCACAAACTTTCCCAAGGGAATTTCCACATCTACATTTTGTAAATTGAAAATTGACGCACCGCGCACCTGAAGCGCCCCCTTCGGCGTCGTGCGGCGCTTCTCCGGCATCGGAATCTCTTTGTCCCCGCGGAGATAATCAAGCGTCACGGAGTGATACTTCTTCTTGTCTGCAAGCACCGTGTCCATATCCCCCGCGACCACAATCTCCCCGCCGTGAATCCCCGCCCCCGGTCCCACATCCACGAGGTAATCGGCAGAATAGATAGTATCTTCGTCATGTTCCACCACGATGACCGTGTTCCCAAGGTCGCGGAGCTCTTTCAATGTCACAAGGAGCTTATCGTTATCGCGCGGGTGGAGCCCTATCGTCGGCTCGTCAAGCACATACAAAGCCCCTACGAGCTTTGAGCCAAGCTGTGAGGCGAGACGTATACGCTGTGCCTCACCGCCGGAGAGCGTGTTCGCGCGCCGGTCAAGCGTGAGATATTCAATCCCTACATCAAGCATGAACTTGAGACGGTCTTCAATCTCGCGCAGTATGACCTTTGCAATCTGCCGCTCCGTGGGAGTGAGTTTCAAATTCTTGAAAAATTTTGCCGCCTCTTCTATGGAGAGCGCCGTCACCCCCACGATGTTTACTCCCAGAGTGTCCCCCGTGCCACCAAGGCGTACCCGAAGCGCCTCTTTGCGGAGACGCGCGCCCTCGCAGTCAGGGCACGGTTCGGTGCCAAAAAAGTGCTTCGTGCCGAGACCGTTGCACGCCTCGCATGCGCCGTAAGGCGAGTTGAAAGAAAAGAGACGCGGCTCAATCTCCGGATACGAGAAGCCGTCGTGTGGACAGACGAAGCGCGCGGAGATGAGGTCCTCGCCAACGCCGGGGATTTCAATCCTCACGAGACCGTCCGACTCGTTAATCGCCCGCTCCACCGCTTCCGCAAGCCGCTCGCGGCTCTCGGAGCTCTGTTCCTTAAACTCGGTGAGAAACACCTCGTCCACAACCACATCTATCGTGTGGCGTTTGTTTTTCTCAAGCTCTATCCGCTCGCGGAGATTTTTCAATGCGCCATCCACCCGCGCATGTGTGTACCCTTTGCCGAGGAGGTCATAGAGAAGCTGGTAGTATTCCCCTTTCCTGCCGAGCACCACCGGCGCATAGATGCGCACCTTCGCGTCACTATAGGGCACATCAAGCACGCGCTTCGCTGATTTTCCGACATCCAGTTTCTGTATCTTTCCAAACACGAGTTCAATGATTTCTTCGTTTGAAAGTTTGCGGATGATGCGGTCGCAGATGAGACAGTGCGCCTTCCCGACGCGCGCAAAGAGCACACGGAGATAGTCATAAATCTCGGTAATGGTCGCCACGGTGGAACGCGGGTTTCCCGAGGCAGATTTCTGGTCTATGGAAATCGCGGGCGAGAGGCCGGAAATCTCGTCCACATCCGGCTTCTGCATCTGCCGCAGGAACTGCCGCGCATACGCCGAGAGCGACTCCACATAGCGGCGCTGTCCCTCGGCGAAGATAGTATCAAACGCCAAAGAGGACTTCCCAGAACCGGAAAGCCCTGTGATAGCCACGATTTTATTCCGCGGCATCTCCACGGTAATGTTTTTCAGATTATGGGTGCGAGCGCCTTTGACGACAATCTTTCCCGCGCCGTTGTCTTGTTTTTTCCCGTGTTCAGTCATGATGTATGAAAAACACCCCCGCGAAGTACGCTAGCAGGGGGTACTATCTCCAGTTCTTCCGCTGTTTAACCAAAAGTACAATGGAACGATAGTAACACAGAAGGCGAGGAAAAGAAAGCCCCCCGCGCTTGACATGGTCGGGGCTTTCTTTTTTTGTGTTTAGAAAAACCTCCCAAGAAAAAGCACCACGAAAAACAAAACTGTGGATAACTAACCGCAAGGACCGTCCTTGCGGTGCGTGGAGTGTGGATAAATTGGGGTAAGGACGGGCCTTGCGGAGTAGGGGGGCTGATTCTCCTGCCTGCGCAGGTAGACGGTGCGTCATCAAAAGCCCAAAACAGTACACACCGGCGCCTCCTCGTTTCTAGCGCAGTAGCTCTGACAACGCCCACGATTGTTTTGACAAATCGTTCTACATTCAGTAGTATCCGCGCAGATCCCTGGAACGCCGTCATAAGGAGCGCGAGATGATGCGAAAAGAGAGAACATGAGTCCAGCAACACTTAGGACAATCAGCGCAAGTGCTGTTGTGTAAAAAAATTTGGCACTCTTTGGGATACGTGCGTCACCGGGTTCTTCCGTGCGGTACACCCCCATCGCGATAAGCATGACAAGAAAAAATGGAAGCCCTATCGCCGCTCTCTGCAGGAGGCCTGGATACATTTCACGGAGCAATGGCAATGAGGCGAATCTGAAGATGAGCGCCGGTATTCCGAGAAGCGGGATAAAAGGAACGAGCCATCGGAGATTTTTTATGCGCGTGGCATCAACGAGAAGGAGGAGAAACGCGACGGTGAGGATGGGAAACGGATAAAAACTAAATTTGTTGTGAAGGTCTCCCGTGACAGTAGTATTGATACAATTTGCGTCGCACGAAAATACCCCGACGAGAATCATTGATACGCCCGCCGCAAAAAAGAAGAGTGCGGAGAGCTTCCCTGTGGTGCGGAGCACAGAGGAGCGAACGACGCCGACGGAGAAGAGCACAAGAAACACTCCAAAAAGACCGAAACCGAATACATTGACAAGCACCCGCACCGGACTATCCACGGCACCGAGCTCGCTTATGAACTGCCGCGCGAGATCATACCCTGGCGTCATCCAACCGAAAAGAAGGAGCGCCAGAAAAAAAAGCGGCGGTGCGAATACACCACAAAGCAAAAGTGCCCTGCGAGGACTCATTTTTGTTGCCAAATGAGAAATCCCCACACAATGGCGAGTACTGCCCACAGGTAGTGCAGTTCTCCTGCGAAACCGAAATACTGCGTTCCTGCGATGGCGAATCCATCAAGGACCGCTCCAGCGGCTAAAATGTTTTTCATACTTCAATTATCCAGTACAACGTGCTCAGTTCCAAGTCGGTTTTCCACATTGTTGATAACTCACCGCAAGCCCGCCGCGTTTGACGCGGGCAGGCTTGCCGGTGCGTATAGTGTGGATAAGTTAGGGCAGGGACGGGACCATTTGGTTTCTGTTATGAAATAAATACCCCGATTTACCATTCGTGGTAAATCGGGGTATCGTATGTTGGAGCGTGTCTAACTCACGGAGGAGATGACGCGAAAAGAGTAGTCACTGGGGCCGGGGAACTCGTCCCTGCAAAATGGCAACGCGTCAATGACCCAGCCGTCCCGGACCCACTCCTTCCCATCGTGGAAATTTCGACAAACGCTTATCACCCACAACACATTTCTCTTACCATACATGAAGAGAAAGTTGCTTCTTGCGGCGGCGGTGTTGAAAATTCCGTCCTTATCACCATTGCGCTGTTCGCGGAGCGCTTCCCAGAGATTGGCGAGCTTCACCTCGTGTCTTTCCCGAAGTTCCCAGAACACCCGTGGGATAAGAATAGAATTATCCTTAACAAGATGCCCGACAAGCGTCGTGGGCTCAACACCTTCTTCCACAACCGGAAGGAAGTGTTCCGCGAATGCCTCTCCAATGTGGCTAATTTTCACTGCCGCTGATGGAGACATGTCCACCCTGAAGTGGTCGCTCGCCACGAAAGGGTTCTGTCCCTCTACATAGAGTGACTTTTGAAAGAAAAGTATCTCTTTTCCCACATCCGCATCTTTCGGCCACGGATTTTCTCCGCGGAGAAAACGTGTGAATGCGGGACTCCATCTCTCGGGGTTTCTAGCGACTTTTTTTGTGAAGTCAACGAGCGGTCCGTACGCGGTACGGAGCGCCTGACTGAGCATGGGGTCCATGGTCAGCTCCTCTATTGGTTTTTGGTACTTCTTGAGGGTTATTCCTCAAGAATATACCGAGCGTAGCATGACTTTCAAAAAAGTCAAAGTCAACAAGCGACATTCCAATATTCTGCAGAATGTTGGAATGTCGTGAGGGAATAGAGGGTTTTGGATTGGGGGTTGGGGTTAGGAGTTTCGGATGATGTAACGAAGCGCGGGGATGGACGCCGCGATGCCGATGACGATCGAAGCCCACAGCGCCGTGTCGCCGTTCATGAAAGAGGCGCGGTCAAGAAGTGTCCACAACCCGCGAAAGATAAAGACGGACGCGACGATGAGCGACACTTCCGCCACCACCAATTTTTTGCTTTTTGCTACGGTGCGCATTTTTATTTATGATTATATCAAAAAAACCGCACCGCGAGGGCGCATTCTGTCCATAGTAACACAAAATCGCCTGTGTATAACTCACCGCAAGCCCGCCGCGTTTGACGCGGGACGGTCCCCTCCTTCGCTCAAAGCTACGGCGGGCAGGCTTGCCGGTGCGTATGGTGTGGATAAGTGGGGGTTAGGACCGTCCTTAGTTGAGGGAGCGGACTGTGGCGAGGACTTCGTCGGCGTGGTCGGCGGGCTTCACCCCTTCGTATATCTTTGCAATCACGCCGTCGGGGTTAATGAGAAACGAATCACGCTTCGTGCCCATATACTCTTTGCCCATAAATTTCTTCTTGCCCCAGACGCCATACTTCGTGACTACTTCTTTGTCTTCATCGGAAAGAAGGGTAAACGGCAGTTCGTATTTCTCTTCAAATTTTTTGTGCGACTTCACCGAATCAGTGCTCACCCCGAGCACCACTATCCCCTCTTTTTTAAACTCGGCATACGCATCGCGAATAGTGCACGCCTCCTTCGTGCACCCGGGTGTGTCGTCTTTCGGATAGAAATACAAAAGCACCCACTTCCCTTTGTATGTGGCAAGCGCACGCGGCTCCCCGTTTTGGTCAGGAAGGGTAAATGCCGGAGCTTTAGTGCCTACAGTGATTTTCATGAGACAAGAATACCGTACCGTGGGGGTAAAGAGAAGCGGGCGACTAACTTAAGGAGCTTATTTGACAAAATTGTTGTGCGTGTTAGAATAAATCCTAGAAACCATCCGACGCACACATCGTTCTTCAAAGGGTCTCCCTAAAATGTTCTCACGCAAAGAGATTTCAAAAATCTTAAGGATGGTAGTCGTTGGCGCATGCACAGCATGGGGAGTGGTCGTAGCGATGCTCTTCCTGTTAAACCGCGAGCTCTTCTTTGAGTCCTTCAAATTGTGGCAATTCCACGCAGTAGTAGCGGCTGGTGGCGCTGCGGGACACGTCCTTCTTGGGCTCGTTAACGATTGGGCCACATACATACGAGACCACCGCTGACCCCTCCCCATGCAGTCATAGTCTGCATGGGGGTTTTTATACTTGACCTGAGGATACCTCACCGCAAGCCCGCCGCGCTTGACGCGGAACGGGCCCGCGTCAAGCGCGGCGGGCATTAGGAAGGTTAACTTGACAAACATAAACCTTTTTGATATAAGACAAAGCGGTGAAGGCCGTTCTTTTCACCTCAAAAGTACACCCTTTTAGAGAGGAGCGGTTCCATGCGGACTTCCCTGTATGCGACAGCGATTTCCTTTGTCTGTGCTCTCATACTCGGCACCACCACGACATTCGCGTACGACTGTGATTCCCTCGTTGCGGACGAAGCTGGCGTTTTCGGAGACGGATTCAGCCGCGTGGCAGTGGCGGCAGAAAAACTGGATGCCCTCGGCGCACGCATCCGTGTGCGCACCGTCCGGAACTTCGGCAACAACAGTAACCTCGACCGCTATGAAGCGGCCGTGGAGCGGCAATGCGTCTCGTGGCAGTCGGCAAACGGCGGCACCGGAAACAACCTCATCGTCGTGATGCTTGAAATAGAGCACCGCGAAATCGGGTTGTACTACGGCGACCTCTGGAAACCGGCGCTGGATAGCCAGTGGCTCGCCATCAAAGACCGCGTCATCATTCCGCGACTTCGTGACGGCAATCTTTCCGGTGCATTTGCGGAAGGGCTCACGGCGATTGCGAAGCGCGTGGAGGAGCAGTTGAACTCGCCCACGGTGGCGCCAGTCGTTCCTGCCCCGAGCTCCGTGACCGTCATTCAATCCGAGCCAACGGACTTGTCGGGACTCTGGGTTGTGCTTGGCGGCGCAGTGGTATTTGGGGTCGTCATCCTTCTCGTCGTTTTCATTGCGCGTTCGCGCGAGCGAAAACGGCAGGAAGAAGAGGTGTGTCGCGCGGCGCAGAGCAAAGCAAAGATTGCGAAAAGCGCGTGCATCGCTCCGATCGGCGGCGCCGACATGGCGCTACAGATTCTTGGCGCCAAAATCAACACCGTCGCGAAAGACGCCTCGGACGATGATGTGGCGCCGCTCCGAAACGCGCTTCGTGGCGCGACCAAGGAGTGGAATGATGCGAAAACGGCATTCGCTCAATTCGCGGAGACATCAAGGACCGATCCGAATACGGACGACCTGACGGCTTCCGAATATACACACCTTACCGAGCGGTACGGAGCACTTGGGAAGGCGGTCATGAAAGCGGACGAGCGCACGCGTGCGACGGACACCGAAGCGGATGTGCTCCTCGCCGCGACAAAAACCATCCGAAGCCGCTTGAGCGCCGCCGAGGAAGCGCTCGAGGCGAGTCGGAGAGGCATCGCCGAAGTGGCGGCAACCGGCTATTTCGTGAAGGAGCCTGAGGAACAGCTCGTGGCGGCGGAGACGCATCTCAAAGGCGCGAAACAGGCGCTGGAGGCAAAGAAAATTTCCGAGGCAAGCATTCTCGCCAAGGAAGCGACCGTGGCGGCGAACAACGCGCTTGAACTGGCACGGGGTCTTTCGGTCCTGCGAAAGCAGGTCGGGGACGCTATCGCCCCCGCACGCACACGATTTGAAGCCGTTGGAAAGAAACTGGGGCCTGCGGCAAGTTGCTTCCGGAAAATGGAAGCGGAGTTCGCGGAATTGCTGTGGGTGCCAGTCGCCGGTAATGGTACGGAAGCGGAGAACCGGCTTGCGTGGGCAGATGAAGCGCTCGCAAAGGCGACGGCAGGGTTGGCGATGGACAAACAGGGATTCAGCGCCTCCAATGCGTTTCTTACGGAGGCAACCTCATGGCTCACGGAAGCAGACGGACTTTTGGAAGCCATTTCCGAGACGGAAAAGCGGCTCACGAAGGCGCGAGCAAGCGCCGAGTCCGAGATTCGCGCGGCGGAAGCCGATATCATCAAGGCGGACGACTACATCCGCGCGCATGACAGTGTCATTGACGACGATCTCGATATCGCACTCGCCAAGGCAAAAGAAAAGGTGGCCGATGCGCGCACTCTCTTGGGCACCGGAAAGCCCGATTATATCCGCATCGTGAAGCTCGCCCTTGCGGCGAATGCGGAAGCGGACAAAATCCTTGACCAAGCACAGAGCCAGCGCGAGGCGGCGGAACGGAAACGGCAACGGTTGCACGCCGTCACGGTAGAAGCCAGCCGTTCCATTGACGCGGCCCATTCGTACATACGGAGTCACGGAAATGATGTGGGACAAAGCGCACGCTCCGCGCTGAATGATGCGGAAAGGAGCATCAAGAACGCGCAGGTATCAGGGAACCAGATGCCGGACGCACAAATTCAACATGCCGAATCCGCGGACCGTGATGCGGATGCGGCGCTTGAAAGAGCCAAGCGCGATGTGCGGGACGCCGAAGACAGGCGTCGACGGCAGCGCGCGGCACGAGACCGAGACGACGACTTCGGTTCCAGTTGGGGCTCGTCACGCAGTACGTCCAGCTCAAGCAGTTCCGACAATAGCGGCGGTTCCTCCGGATTCGGTTTTGGCGGCGGAAGCGGCGGTGGCTCGTCGGGGTTCGGCGGGGGTGGCGGGAGGAGTGGCGGCTCAAGTAAGTGGTAGGTCTGTGTGTGGTGTGGGTAGTGCCGAGCAGTTGCGCCGGACACATCGGGCGTCCGGCGCACAATCCAACAATCAGCAAGAAGGAGACGGGCATGGCCGGTATCTTCGGAAAAATACGAACCCTCGTTCTCGGCAATGTGAACGATATCCTCGACGCGGCGATTGACCTCAACTCAACCGCCGCCATCAAACAGCACATCCGCGACCTGGAGGAGGCGCGAGACAGCCTCGGCGGAGAAGTGGCGGTTGCCTCCGGGCGCGTGGCATCGCTCGCGCAACAGATTGCAACTTTCAAAGCAAAGATGGAAACCACGACCGGCAACATCCAGCTCATCATGGGCGACGGCGACGAATCAAACGACAATCTCGCCGAACCGCTCATGGCATCTCTCATCGGTCTGGAAAAACAGATGGCAGACCGCGTGACGGAGCAGAAGACGGCCGCCGATACGGAAGCCGCGCTCAAGCAGGCGCACGGGCGTGTCGCCGAAAAGCATCGGGAGATGCTTGAACGCGTTCGCGCGTTGGAGCAGATGGAACGGAGCACCAGAGCCAAAGAGAAGGCGGCGGGGGCGCTCAAAAGCGCCGGCAGGCTGGCAAACATGGATGCGGGAGCGTCGGTTGACAATGTGGAACAACGCATGCGCGACAACAGCGCGGTGGCAGATGCCAAACTCAAGCAGGCGCTGGGCGACCTCGGCGACAGCGTGGATGTGTCGGTGGTTGCCGTGGAGGCCAAGATGCGCATAGCGGCGATGCGGCAGAAGATGGGGGTGGCGAAGGGCTAGTTCTTTCTTTTTCTTTGGTGTAAACGTTTCGCGGCGGCACGAGACACTCGTGTCGCCGCTTTTTTGTGGATTGGAAAACCTGTCTCTCGCGACGCGGTTTTGGTACGGAGGCGAACCACTGAGAGATAATTTACTAAAACAAGTTTTGTGGGTATTATAGAACTATGCAGGAAGGGTTTCCTAAAAAAGACGGGGGAGGCGAAATGGAGCAGGAAGAATCGTTTGAAACGCTTATCGCACGAATCAGGGAAGAGTTCGCAAACGCATTGGATAGACACGCCGACGCTGTTGGCGGTTCTTTCGCCGAATCATTCCACGCGTTTTCCAAAAATGTGCGTGAAGGAAAGCCGATACGGATAAACGGTCCAATTGAAAGCGATATTCTTGACAGTATTTTGGGGTTCGGTGGTCTTGGTCTCAAGAACTATGGACCGGGGAGTGAAAAATATCGCGCGATATGGAGCGCGCTTGAACAGGGGCAGTAGATGGTGATACCCGCCGCAGTTCCTTCGGGAACTGCGGCGGGTTTTTTAAGAAAACGGACACAGTGTTTTCACTATTTTTTCTTCGGGCGGCGAGGCGGGGATGCGTACTTTTCCTCGGGCCACGCACGGTCCGCGCCCTTCTTCTTTTTATTGTCCCCGTGATAGAGAGAACCACTTTTTCTGCTTATGTGAGACATGGGTTATTGCGTGTTTTATCTGTGCATCCATTATACCAAACCAGTGCCGTAAGACGCGAGGATAAGGTCTACGAAGTTATTACACCACATTTTTTAGAAATCAATCGTGACTGTCCCCGTTTCCACACCACACGGAGTTAATTTTCGTGTTTAATTAGCGCTCTATTCAATATAGTGCCGATTATCCAGTACTTCCAATCGCCGACATTTAGGTAATAGTATTCTTTTGAGACAAAGACGGCGGTATATCCGTTCTGTTTTATGTATTCATCCAGCGCATCAAATCTTTTTTTGTCATCGTCAGGCAACGAATCTCTCACGACATAATAATGCGGGGTTTCAGGCATCGTCTTCGCGAATATCCAATTCTGCCGATTTAAAAAATCTTCAATATAACCGACATATTCCCTCACGGGCGCGGACACCGTCTTTGTATTTATATTGCTTGCGGTGCAATAGCGCATCTTAAACCACGCGAGCAGTTCTGTGTCTCTCCTGCTGGAATTACAACTGCCGCAACATATTGCCACCGTATGCGGATTATCCCAAGGAGGCAAACGATTGAGATGCTCTATAGTCGCCCAGTCCTTTCGGCGCGCACTATCACGAGGAGCAACCATTTCCTTGCGGCAATACACGCACTTCCCATCTCTCGCCCGAATGTCCCTTTCGTCTTTCTCAGGAATGCCGTATTTGTTGGACACAAAAATTTTTGAAATTAATCGTGACTGTCCCCGATTCCCCCCGACTCCGAATTTTCTCGTTTGCTCGGCGAATTAGAAAACTATCTACTTGGCGTAGATTGAGCGGTACATCGTTTTCTTTACAAAACCTAAAAAAGCAAAAACATTTAATAAAAAAATCTGCGTATGCCCTATCGTAATCACCCAAACTCTTTCGCATTCTTTTGACATCTTTCGTGGTCCCGCCGATTTCTTTAAAGGTATCGTCCATGACACCGCTTACACGAGAGTCGTAGATAAAAAAGAGCGCAGGAAAATGAAAATGCAGATATTTGGAAACGAAAGATCTTTTGTTGTCTCCCGTTATCTCTTTGGCAATAAAGTCAACAGCCTCTTTGTGAATTTTTAGGATTAAGATTAGGTTGTCCTCTATGAGAACAGAAATATTTCTCGCATTATTCAGTATTTCATCAAAATCTCTTTTGAGGAACGAGGGGGCGACGGTATCACTATAAAAATCATCACTCACTTGCCCTGCATCCTTTCTTTCTTTTCTTCTTTTGCTCCTCTCTATGGAGACGGCGTACGACCTGCCGATTAACCACACTTTTGCGATAATTTCAGGTGCGCTTTTGTGATAAGGATATTTCCGGCACATTTCATACAAAATACCGTTGCCGACCTCACCCAGATCTGGCACCCTCTTGAATCTTTTTATTTCTTCAAGAATGGCCATGTGGTTTATTGCGCATTTTTTAGTTCTTTCCAAGAAAGTTGCTCAACATTTCCTTTGGCGTCAATAACAAAAACATAGAGCAGTAATTTCTTCGCGACCTGCCAAGGAATGCGTCGTTTTGCAATTTTTGCAACTGCTTCTGGTAAGGCGAGGCCATAATAGGTACGGGTGGTCCCACTAGCGGTCATCCGTGTCACAATTTGTCCTAAAGAATAAACAAAATAATTCTCGTTCATTTGTGGACTAGATCCTTCTCCCTTCACTTCTATCAAAAAATATCGTGAGTATCTACTGTGTCGCGCGCGAATATCTACTCCATGTTCACGCAGTCCGCCAAACTGAAAATGGCCCCATCCGTTTTTAGATAGATATTGAATCACCGAACGCTTCACAAATTCTTCTGAAAGTTTTTTGTCGGTCATGAGGTTGCAGAGTTAAGTTACCGGAACATAATCACGAAACAACGCAAACGCTTGGTGGTAAATTGAGTCGACAAGAACCTCTGCCTCTTCCACTGGAACCTGTTTTCGCAAGAGCATGAGGCGTACATTCGCGCGGATTCGCGACTTGATAACCTCACTATTTGACCAGTCAACCGCCAAGTCGCGTTTGACGACCGACACAAGTTCTTTGATAAACGCCTTGAACTCGCCGTTCTGCGCTATTGAATGCTTCCCATGCGACATAAGGTCATAAAACGCGGCTTCTTCTTCGGTGAGCCCGGTATCGCGCAACGCAAGCTCGGTTTTCTTTATTTCCCTTGCGAGCTCCACGAGACGCTCTATCACCTTGCTTGAGTTAATGATGTTGTTTTCGTACTCCTCAATAATCTGCTCCAGAAGCCGCATGAGCGTCTCGTATCGGGTTACATTCTTTTTCATCCGCACGCGCAACTGGTCGTTCAGTAATTTTTTCAAAACCTCTATGGCAAGATTTTTGTATTTGAGGTTTTTCACTTCCTCCAAAAATTTCTCGTCAAAGATAGAGATGTCCGGCTTGCCGCCGTTTTGCATCTTAAGAATATCAATCACGCCTTCGGCGGCGACACTCTCTGATATTAGTTCCCGAATCGCCGTTTCTATGCGACCGTCTATGGACGGAAGCGCCGTTCCAGTTTCAGAAAACTTATTGAGCGCACGCTTGAGCGCACGGAAAAACTCTACATCATCGCGTATTTTATTCGCCTCCGCATGCGGCATTGCAAAACCGAAAAGTTTTGAGAGCGCCTCTGCTTCGCGCAAAAACCGCATTTTCCGTTCCTCGTCAGGTCCCCCAGTTTTCGGGTCGGTAAGAAGCGAGTCCATAGCCGCATAAAACACTTTTGCGGCTTCGCCTGCGGAAAGTTTCCGATATCCGGCAAAAGGCACATCGGCAAGCATAGACGACACTACATCGTATTTCTCCTTCATCTTCGCCACGATATCCTCAATTGGATACATGGTGTCACGCCGGTCATCCGCGCTGTAGATAGAGAGCGCTTTCTTGAGATTGTCGGCTATACCGATATAATCCACCACAAGCCCCGCCGGTTTATCGCGGAAAACACGGTTTACGCGCGCGATTGCCTGCATGAGCGTGTGATTCTTCAGTGGCTTGTCTATGTACATCGTATGCAAATGCGGCACATCAAATCCGGTAAGCCACATGTCGCACACGATAACGAGCTTCAGCGGGTCCTTCTGATTTTTGAATCTGCGTTCAATTTGCTTCGCATCCGTTTCGGGCTGAATTTTACCCTCAAAATTTTCCGGTTTTGAAACGACCACAGCGACTTCTGGTGCGTTTGGCACTGCGCGGATTGCCGCATACATATCGGCGGCAATTTTTCGCGTCATCGTTACAATCATCGCCTTGCCTTCAAGTCCGCGATTGTTGAAGTGGTTCACGATGTCCGCGGCAATCTGCTTCACGCGCTCGGGCGTTCCCACGAGCTCGGCGAGCTTGGCAAACTTGCGCTTCAATATCTCGCTCTCCGACACAGCGTACTCGTCGGCAATCGTCTCAAACTCCTCATCAATGAAGTCGTTGGAGAGGTGGAGCGGGACAAGTCGTCCCTCGTAGAAAATAGGCACCGTCGCGCCGTCTAGAACGGCTTGATTTATCTTGTAGGTGCTGATGTATTTCCCGAAAACCAACTCCGTGTCCCTTGATTCTGTGCTGATGGGCGTACCGGTGATACCCATAAAAGATGCATTCGGCAACGCTTCTCGTACATTCCCGGCAAATTTTGCATACTGCGAGCGATGCGCCTCGTCCGCAATGACAATGATATTTTCCGCTTGCGAGAGCCCGCCCTTGAGTTCGTCTTTTTCGTCCTCAAACTTTTGTATCGTAGTGAATATAACTCCACTCGGTGTTTCCAAACGCTCTCGGAGCGCGGGGACGCTCGGCGCTTGCCATGCAGTCGGGTAGCCGGTGCGCGCGAATGTCTTGTGCAGTTGGCCATCCAAGTCGTTGCGGTCGGTTAGGAAAACAAAGGTCGGGCTCTTGAGCCCAGGAAGCACCTTGACTTTGTTTACATAAAACACCATGGAAAGCGACTTGCCTGACCCTTGCGTATGCCAAAAGACGCCTACCTTGCCGTCACCGCTCGGCTTGACTGCTTTCCGCGTCGCCTCCACTGCTTTGTTCACGCCGTAGTATTGGTGGTATTGCGCGACCATCTTCGTGTATTTCGCTGACTCGCCATCGCTGTCCGCGCCATAAACGGTAAAGTAGCGGAACAAGTCCATGAGCCGCCCTTTCTGGAAAATACCCTTTATCAAAACCTCAAGCTCCGACATTCCTTTAAGATTGTCATTTTCGCTCTCAATCCCTTTCCACACCGCGAAGCGGTCCCACGCGCTTCCAATGGTGCCATAGCGTGCTTGTACAAGGTCGCTTATGACGAGTAGCTGGTTATACTTGAAAAGCTCGGGGATTTCATTTTTGTACACTTCAATCTGAAGATGCGCCGAACGAATTGTGCCGGATTCGTTTGTCGGACTCTTAAGCTCAAAGACCGCAAGCGGAATGCCGTTTACATACACCACGACATCGGGGCGGCGCACCGAGTCCGCACCCTGCACGGCAAGCTGATTCACCACGAGAAATTCGTTGTTCTGCGGATTTTCAAAATCAAAGAATTTTATAATTTCGGTGCTTTCACTAATCTTTTCGCCTGACATTGGGTCAATCTCATCCGCGAGGTGTAACCGCGCCCCTTCGGTGAACAGTTTAAATATCTGGCGGTTAAGTTCCTCGAGATTAGGGTGCTCGATGCTCCTTAACTCCTCAATGGCTTCTTCGGCAAAAATCGGGTACTGCGCCAATATTGGATTGATGCGCATCAGCGACCGCTTGAGCCGCGGCAAAAGCAAAACATCGCGGAAATTCTCCCGCTCGCCGGTTATCTGCCCGGGCGCCAAGTCCGGCCCAAATTCGTAGTCATAGCCAAGCGCCTTAAGCCAGTCAATGACTGGCTGTTCCACGAGTGAGTTTTCGTTGAGTTTGTTAGTCATATATTTACTTTATGTTTGCGTTTTTGAATACTTTTGTCTTACTAGATTCTAGCGTAATCTTTTTAATCAATGACTGGTCTTCGGTGAAAACTTCTAGCACCTCATCCGTACCAAAAAGACGCCCCTGAGATTGATCTTTTGTCGTTTCCTCAACGGTCTTGAGGAGAGCAAGAATTGATATGTCACCAAAGCCAGTCATGTTGTAGAAAGATCGGCCGCTATGCTTGTTGAGCATATTTTTGTAATGTGCTAAATACAGAGTTCGATCAAAAAGTGCCGAGCTTGATGCAAGCTCAACCTTCGAGGACAACTTTGTTCCGATTACAGACTCAGCAATTTCAGCCTCCTCTTTAATATCGTCAGTAACACAATAGTCGTCGTCTAAATTGAGGCGACGTTTCAATATGTGATTTACCGCATTTGTATCAAGAATTTTCATATACTTAGTCCGTCACGATATTTCTTAAAATTCTTCTTGTTGACAGCACCAAACAAAAGATACTGCGACTGGACACTGGACAATTGTCCGCTTTTGATTCCGGCGTTCACAAATTCAAATGAATACTTACCACAAAACTTTCTCACTGAAGTCTCAATCTTGGGAGACCTGGGGTGGTGAGTAGGAGTTTTTGGCGGATCATACGGCGGAGGTAAAAGCGCCTCATATTCCGCTTGAGAAGTAATGGTTCTTCGAATTCTTAGCGTTACAACTACCGCGGTGGGCGTTATTTTGTACTCTGAAGCAAGGTCATCTCTGGTGCTAGGAGTAATGACGCTTCCACTTAGTTTTTCGGTCGCTTCGCTTGGCAATAATACCTCCGAGGTTACAGAGTAGATTTTCTTTTGCTTATTAGTCGCAGATAGAGCTTTTGCCCTGAAATTCTTCTCGATGAAAAAGTCGTACTCATTGAGTCCTATCAGGACGATCAGATAAATAATTGTGTATATCTGCCGTCCCTTGACTTCGTCGGGGTTAATCTCGCTTGGCAGAAAAATGAACGGAATCTTATCGTCTTTGATAACAAAACCGCTCGTGTTCTTGTAAATTGAATTATCGACAACTTGCCACATCGGAAGCATTTTGTTCGTCAGTACCCCTTGAGAGATGTTGATGTATTTGTTCTCAACTTTCCCCAAGAGATAACTAAGGGCGCTCGATTTGTTTCTATAGCCCCTGAACTTATTTATATCGATTTCAAAGTATGAAAGGATATGAGCAACGGCCTCAGCATTCGATTTGCCGACAAGAGAGCCGCAAAAAGCATTTTGCGGCAGAGTGTTAGTTGCCGTAATAAAATTTTGCAACCGAATCAATCTGTCAATAATTCGCTTGGAGGTTACATTGCCGATGCCTCTCCTCTTTGCCATAAGTTTTGATGAGACCTTGTCGGCTCTCATTTTCTCAATATGATCCAATTCTTTCTTCAGGTTTCTGCTGTCCAACAAGAACATCTGCCATGGAATCAAAATCTTATCGCTCTCGTCCTTCAAATCCTTATATTCAATCGAATCGTTAGCGAAGGCGTTCTGGAAAATTGGCCTCCCTATGAGTTTTTCCTCTGAGTACATATTCAAAATCTGCGCCACAACAGCGTTTTCAATTTCAACCGATTGCTTTTTGTTTACTGTCAGTATCATGGCTTTACACTCGTATTTCTCCACTCATCAGGCGTGGCAAAAGCAGGTCGCGCATGGCGGCGAGTTTTTTGTTTTCGTTTTCTGCCTCGGCTATTTCCTGTACCATCGGCTTAATAAAATTGGTGTATTCTTCCGCAAGTATTGGGGGTGGCACTACAAACTCTTGCTGTTCAAATTCTGGCCAGTGTCCTTTGTACTCCTGCATTTTTATTTTGTCTTTGGTGAGATAGTAGACAAAGAGCGTAGGGAAACCGTTAGCCCCAACATACGGCAGAACATTTTGAATTGCCGAGAACGGGTAGGTGACGAGTCGGTAATAGCAAGTATGGTTGGTGAAAACAATGACAGGTTTATCAGTACTTGCCATAACTCCGGGCTCCTCGTTATGGTAGCCAATAAATCCAGATTGGCCTTGATCGAGTATAGGCACTTTCCCATTCGGGAGCGCAGTCTTATTCTCAAATTTTTTGCCGACAGAAATTCTTTCCACCACATCAAGTACGCCTTTCGCTTCCCATCCCTTCGGAATCTTGCTGAGCTCGGAGTCAACAAACTCTACCTTTTCGTAACCAGGGAAACGGAACTTCACGAACCACTCCTTGAAAATCGCCTGCGCCGTTTCATCAAGCGCCTTAATGATGCGGTTATTGTTCTCAATCTTCTCATCAAACGCCGAAAGCACCTCCGCAATGCGTTTTTGTTCGTTGTGTGGTGGAACCAAGAACTGCAACATTACAAAATCCGGCCAATGTCCTTTGTATTCCTGAAATTTGATTGCATCTCGAATCCGATAATAGAGAAACCATGGATCCACTCCCTCTTTCGCTTTGAGCGGAAACACGTTCTGTATTACTGAAAAATTCCGTTTCTGTAGGGTCACCTGGCATGTGTGGTTCGCAAAAGTGACAATTGGTTTTTCTTCCGAAGCTCTAATCCCTGGTTCTTCATTGTGGTAGCCAATAACACCTGATTTACCTTGGTCAATAACGGGCACTTTCCCGTATGGAAAAACGGTTCGTTGGTCATAACGCTTGCCTACCGGCAATTTATCAAACAAGTCTGTTACAGGCATCGTCCGCCACGCCTTCGCCGAGGCTTTGTCGCGCACGCAAGTTGTTTTGGTTTTTGTGGTCATACGAATTCAACAAAACGACCTTTATATTTATCTTTCCATTCTGCTACCGTAAGCACACGCTCGTTGTAAATACCATTGCGCGGCCAATTTGCTTCGGAAATTCTTATAGAGCCGTCAGGATATACTTCTTCAACAAATGCCACATGCCCGATTTCATTTGTCTTCTGGTTTGAACTAATACCCATCGTGAAAGACATCGTGCAGTTCGCTTTTGGTTCTGCAAGAACTTTGTACTTTTTGTGCTTCTCAAATATGTCCGCCCACTTTCCACCGTGCCGACCGCTTTGGACTGGCCATGCAATCGTAACGCCGAGCTTTGTCTTTACTCTGAATGTCGCGTATTCTGTACACTGAAGCTCCCATCCATTCTTGCCACCGCCGTATTCATCATTGATTTCTTTTCTAACGAGTAGTGTCATAGCATCGTTCGCGAGATTCGGAATGCTGATTTTGAAAGCGTGAGAAAGAGTTGGCGCTTCATCTGACACATAATCCGCGTGAACCCATCCCTCCTGCTTGTCAATTTTAACCTTCAACCAAGGGCCGTCTAAGAAAACCATCTCCACCCTTTCTTCAAGCTCTCGGATTAGATTGAGGTTCTTGGGGTCAGAAGCATCTGGCCCCTTCCGAAACCGCAATCCCTTAGTTTTTGAGTATATTTTTTGGTCTTTTTTCATATACTTTTGATTATCCCCAGTTTGCTTGACTTTTCGGTTGCTATTTGATAACCTATGTATGGAAGCATGCAACAATAGCTTTTGAGATGCTTTGGTGTTCCCTCGGAGAATCCGGGGCTTGAGCCAAAGAACACCATCTCGGGAGACGCTGCTTCTACCAGAGAATGTCTGTTTCGGCAGGCATTTTTTGTTTTGAGTGTAACAATGTCTTTAGTCATGGATTGATTCTGTCCCGAAGATTTCGCGACCCTCGCCGAGAATGTTGTCTTTAAGAATGGCGTAGCATTCTTTTCCGAGCTTGCCACTCTCCAGATATCTGGCTAGAGCACCTGCTATCCAGTCTGCGATTTGAACATTCACATCATTTGTGGAATCGACGGTCTCTATCTGAAATACAACTCCTTTGGGCAGATTAGGAAGCATGCGCGCTCGTATCGCCCGCTTAAACTCTGCTGCTGTCATGCCAGATAGTTTTCTTTTGTCGCAGAACACGCGAAAGTCCGAGTCAACCGAGGGTAGATACATTTCAAGCGTCTCACCAACAATGTTCGTATACAACAAACCGTCTTTCACTTTATCTTTCTTCCTAAATTCTGACGGGATATTGTGCCGCAATAAGTAGATATAGCGTATGCGTACATCGAGTTTTGAAATAAACTTGAGTGTCCGCAGCCGCAAGGCATCGCTGATGCCGGTAGCTGACCATTTGATTTCGCTCTGTCTCCGCATTTTCTTGGGGAATCTGTCCCTGTACCATCCGCGAAATGCCTTGGCTGTTCTTCGCGGTCCACCAACCGTAAATGACCCTATCACAAAATATTTTTCGTGGTCATTTTTGGTAAACTGCCCGCTCTCATCAAGGAAGATATACATAATCCTATGCGCCAAATTTTTTCATATTGCTGGTAATCTGCGCTTCAAGCTCATCGCCTTTTTTGAACGCGCCTTTGAGCTCCGCCGAGAGCTTTTTTATTTTTTCCTCAAACGGCACGCCGTCATCTATTTCGTCGGCAAGTCCGACATAGCGACCGGGGGTGAGCACGAAGCCCGCTTTGGCGATGTCCTCCGCCTTCACCGCTTTGCAGAAACCGGCGGTGTCTTCATATTTCGGCGCGCCTTTCTCTCCGCGCCACGCGCGCACGGTGTCGGCAATTTTCCTGATGTGCTCGTCGGTGAAAGTTACTTGCTTGCGAGAAATCTGCTCAAACTGCTCGCGCGCATCTATGAAAAGCGTCTCTCCGGCGCGATTGCGAAAGCGGTCGCCATTTTTGTTCTTTGCGACAAACCAAAGCGACACTGGAAGCCCGACATTGTAGAAAAGCTTTGGTGGACAGGCGACTATCACATCCACGAGGTCATTTTCAATGATTTTCTTGCGAATCTCTCCTTCACGCCCGCCGACTGCAAGCGCACCATTCGCCATCACGAATCCCGCCATGCCGTTGGGGGCGAGGTGATGAATGAAGTGTTGAATCCAAGTGAAGTTTGCGTTTGACGATGGCGGCGTACCGTACTTGAGGCGCGGGTCGCCTTCGCTCAAGCGATGTGGGTCCCATTCGGCGTTGAAAGGTGGGTTCGCAAGCACAAAATCAGCGCGGAGGTCGGGAAACTTGTCGTCGTAGTAGGAATTCCCAACTTCTATCTGTCCGAAGATGCCGCGAATGGCAAGGTTCATTTTGCAAAGTCGCCAGGTCGTCGTGTTGCTCTCTTGTCCGGATACTGCCAAGCGCGAAGCGTCTTTGCCGCGTGCCTTAAGGTGTGAACTTGCCTGTACGAACATCCCACCGCTTCCCGCCGCCGGATCAAAGACGCGCGCATTCTCATAGGGTTCAAGAACTTCCACGAGCAAGCGCACAATAGAGCGTGGTGTGAAGAATTCTCCACCGCGTTTGCCTTCCGCCGAAGCGAACTGCCCAAGGAAATATTCGTACACTCGCCCAAGCATGTCTTTCTCGTGATCAAGATCGTGATTGAATTTGATGCGGGAAAATATATTTACGAGCTCGCCAAGAACATGGCTTTCAAGCGGAGTACGGGTGAAAATTTTCGGAAGTACGCCTTTGAGCTGTTTTGGATTTTCTTCTTCAATGGCGACCATCGCTTCGTCTATATATTTGCCGATGTCCGAATGCGCGGCGTGTTCGCGCAGGTATTCCCATCGCGCTTTTTCTGGAATATAAAATACCCCAGCACTCCGATATGAATCTCGGTTTTCAAGAATGACCGCACGGCTTTTCTCGTCAGCGATATATTGTTCTTTGTCCTTCGGGTCGGCAAGACGCTTTTCCAGGTCTGCACGGCGCATGTAGAACGCGTCGGAGACATATTTCAAAAAAAGAAGCCCGAGGACGACATGCTTATATTCTCCAGCATCAATATTTCCCCTGAGACGGTCTGCCGCATTCCAAAGTTCCTTCTCAAAATCAATGTCTTTATGGTGTTTTGTTCCAGCGGTGATTGCTTTTTCAACCGCCTCATTTTGGGTAGATTCTATGCGCTCCCGCATCTCTTTTGGCAAGAAGTTAATTTCGTACAAAAAACCTGCGCCGAGCTTCTTAAAGCGGAGCCCCTCCTCGCCTTTGAGCATCTTCTGTACCGCCTGGCGAGACACACCAAAGGTGCGAGCGAGGTCGGTGACAGAAATATATCCTTTTATTGCCATATAGGGCATTATATACCAATGGTTTTGGGTTGTCAACTAGCAACTGTTTTTTTACTTATTTATTTACAAATTGTCAAAATTTCTTCATTTTTTCTTCTCCAGCACCGCGATTTCATCGCGCAATAATGCAGCCGTTTCAAAGTCCAAAATCTTCACTGCTTCGTTCATGTGGCGGTGTTTTTCTTTGATGAGTTTCGGCAGATCTTTGCCGTCGGTGGCGAGGTCAAGCGTCACAAGCTCGCGCACGGCGCGGTCGTGGTCGCGCTCAAAACTCTCGGTGATGTCGTGAATCTTTTTGATGATGGTCTTCGGCGTGATGCCGTGCTTCGTGTTATAGGCAAGCTGAACCGCGCGGCGGCGGTTTGTCTCGCCTATCGCCCGCTTCATGGAGCCGGTTTCGCTATCTGCGTAGAGAATCACTTTTCCAAACACATTTCGCGCCGCGCGGCCGATGATTTGAATGAGCGAGGTTTCGCTCCGGAGGAACCCCTCTTTGTCTGCGTCCAAAATGCCGATGAGCGAGACCTCTGGCAGGTCCAGTCCCTCGCGAAGGAGGTTTACACCCACGAGGCAGTCAAACTCTCCTTTTCGGAAGCGTGAAAGGATTTCTATCCGCTCTATTGTCTTTATCTCGCTATGAATATACTCGGCCTTTACCTCGCGCTCCTTGAGGAAATCGGCGAGGTCCTCGGCCATCTTTTTGGTGAGCGTCGTCACGATGACGCGGTCGCCCTTTGCAATCGTCTTTTCCGCTTCGTCAATGAAATCTTTTATCTGGCCTTTGTAGCTCGCCGTGCCAGTGACAGGCCGGACTTCCAATTCCGGATCAAGAAGCCCCGTGGGGCGAATGATTTGCTCTACCACCTGCCCTTCCTTCGCGCATATCTCGCGCTCATAGCCGGCGGGAGTAGCCGATGTATAGAGCACCTGCCCCACGCGGGCGCGAAACTCCGCAAACTTAAGCGGGCGGTTGTCCAAAGCCGAGGGGAGGCGGAAGCCGTAGGCCACGAGCGTGCGTTTGCGCGAGGCATCGCCTTCGTACATACCGCCGATTTGGGGGACCGTCACGTGGGACTCATCAATCACGGTGAGGAAGTCGGGAGAGCCGTCTTTCTTTTTCGGAAAATAGGAAATGAGCGTGTCGGGCGCTTCGCCTGCCGCGCGGCCGGAAAGATGGCGGGAATAGTTTTCTATGCCGTTTGTATAACCCACCTCCTCCAGAAGCACGATATCGTGCTTCACGCGGCGCTTCAGGCGTTCCATCTCTAAGGGCTTGCCCTCTGCCTCTAGTTCCTTCAAGCGCTCCGCAAGCTCGCTTCGGATGTTTACTATCGCCACCTTGAGCTTTTCTTTGTCCGTCACGAAGTGCTTTGCGGGGAAGAGAAAGAACGCGTCCAACTCCTCTATGACCGCGCGAGACACCGCGTCTATTTTTGTAATTTCGGTAACGGTGTTCGCGTGTATCCCGATGCGGTACATCACCCGTTCGTTCACGGGCATTATTTCAACCGAGTTGCCCACCGCGCGGAAGCGACCCGGCGTGAGGTCGGTGCCCGAGACACGCTCGTAGAAAATGGCGACGAGACGGCGGATGAAGTCGCCACGCGTGGTTTTCATGCCTGTATGAATCTTCATGTGCTCCTTTGCATATTCGGCAGGGCTTCCCAAACCGTAGATACAAGAGACGGACGCAACGATGATGCAGTCGCGGCGCATGAGAAGCGATTGCGTCGCGGCATGGCGGAGCCGATCTATCTCTGCGTTTATCATCGCCTCCTTTTCTATATACGTGTCGGTGACCGGCATGTACGCCTCCGGCTGGTAGTAGTCGTAGTAGGAAACGAAATAGTGTACGGCGTTTTCGGGGAAAAACGTCTTGTACTCCTGCGCAAGCTGGGCGGCGAGCGTTTTGTTGTGCGCGATGACGAGGGTTGGCTTGCCGATGGCCGCGATGACGTTTGCAACGGTAAACGTCTTGCCAGAGCCCGTGACGCCAAGGAGCGTCTGGTGGCGGAGGCCTTTCGCGAGACCCTCCGTGAGAGCCTTGATTGCCTGCGGCTGGTCGCCGGCGGGTTTATATTCCGCGTGTAAACGAAAAGTGGTCATAAAAATACTAGACACGAAATACCGCGTCCCGCCCCGTAGTGAGCTCTGCTCTACTACTGGGGTCGCCGGCGGGGGTATATTCGGATGTGAGTTTGAAAATGCCCGTAGGTGAACTTGACAATGATATAACAAATTGGCGTCTTTTACAAAAAACCGATGAGCACACTCCTGCGTGCTCACCGGACACTGACTGGTAGAGAGGAGGAGTCTTCCTCCTCTTCGTCTTCAAAAAGGAGCACGGACTTCCCTGTATGGCACCCGCGCATCCTTTTCTGCAGTCCTCATTGTATACTATTAAAGATAGTTTGTCAACTAAAAATGCGCGTGGGTTCCCACCCCGAAAAAGGTACGTTTGCGATACATTTTCCGATTTGCTAGGATTGCGGCAGACAATACAAAACGTTTTTTGTCACTACACGAGAAAGAGGGTGTATGCCTCAAGTACAAATCAGTGGCGACCTTTCAAGCAACACGTTCACGGTAAACGGGACTGCGTTTCTCAAACAATCGGTGGCTGATCGGCAAGCACAGCTCGCAAAAATTGCCCCGCCAAACTACAAGCCGATGGAGGGGTGGATTGCGACCGGTCGCGGCAGTACACCATGGACCCTTGAGTTCAAGGAGGCACTCTCGGGGAAAACTCGTCAGGTGATTGATTGCCAGACGATGTATTCAACGGCCAATGCCGGACACGGGAACGCAGGGATTCTGGATCCATTCTCCGACTACCAGCGATATGTATGGGCCCCCACGGGGAACGGGCTTTCAAACGACCTGCAACTCCCCGCACTCATGGCGCTCCGTGCGCTCGTGGGCCTCAACGTCCGCATCATGACGAAATCAAGCGGCGGCGAAGTGGTAGACACCGCACTCAAGATCGCGAGAAAGTTCTGGTGGCTCCGGCACGAAAGACCATCGGAGCGGAGTGGAGCGAGCGGGCCGTTCATCGTTGTCGCCCAGCACGCATTCCACGGGCGGACACTCGGCGCCACATCGCTCTTCCATCCGGACAGCAAGTCGCGGCAGGGATTCGGCCCGTTCCCCAACAGCACCCTCTGGGTTCCGTTCAACGACACGGACGCGATGAAGCGCAAGTTTGAGGAAAAAGGGTCTTCCATTGCGGGGGTGCTCCTGGAGCCGATTCAGGGTGAGGCGGGAATCTTTCTGCCCGATGACAGTTATCTGAAGCACGTGGAGTATCTCTGCAGGAGACACGGTGCCCTGTTCATGCTGGATGAAATACAAACCGGTTTCGGGAGAACAGGAAAAAACTTCGCGTTTGAACATTACGGAGTGAAGCCGGACATCCTCCTTCTCGGTAAGGCGCTTGGCGGCGGAGTGATGCCGGTCTCTGCCATTCTCGCCCGAACGGATGTTTCGTTCGGAGTAGATACCCGCGTGTTTGATCTCTTTGAAGCGACCATCGGCGTGGGCGAGGAAGGCCAGACATGGAGCGGAAGTGCGCTCTCGTGTTTTGCAATCCTTGCGGCAATCAGAAATCTCTGCGACAAAAATCTCGCGGGGCTCGCGCTGGAGCATGGAGGGCACTTTGTAAGTGAACTTTTGGAACTACAGAAAAAGTGGCCAAAAGTGATTACCGAGGTGCGCGGGAAAGGACTCATGGTCGGCGTGGACTTCACCATTCACGGTCGGGAGGTTTCCCACGCGCTCTTGCGCGAAGGCGTCTGGGCATGCGCCACCGGGGAAACAGGACACACGGTACGTTTTCTCCCGCCGCTTATGACTCCAACCGAAGTTCTCTCTGACGTCGTCGTACGGCTCGGAAAAGCGCTCACGGGGCTCTCCAAAAGCACGTAACATCCGGAGCCTACTCGTTCTTTCAATCGTCGTAAAAACAAGCCCCTCGCTAGGAATTCCTAGCGAGGGGTTTTTCAAAACAGGAGCACGAGGCATCTATTGCCGCGTCAAACGCGGCTGGGTGAGTGTCAAAAAAGAAGTACAAGACACCTATTGCCGCCGCCTGATTTCAGAAACTCGCTCACATCGTTTTGCCAGACGCGAATGCCGAGACGATCAAGCTGGAAATAGAGCTTTGTAGAAAGCGGACTCGTGATGAGCACGCGGTATCCTTCTCTGGGCTCAAAGTAGAGACCGTTACAGGCGAGGTGACGGGCATCTTCTGCCGAAGCGGCGGTGAGGTGGCCGTTCGTCCTTTGCACGAGCTCCTGCACTTTCTCCTGTGCCTCTGTGCTGAACGCCTGCGGGTACCAAAGGATGTCGTTTCCCATCGGGCAAAAGCATGTGTCCAGATGGTAGAAATGCTCGTCCACGAGCTCAAGGGTGACGCAAGGGACCGCTGTTCTTCCGACAAACTCAACGATGCCGTGGAAATTTGAGCGGATGCCATATCCGCACACGAGATATTTTCCATACCACGCGACATCACCTTGCCCTTCAAAAAAAACTGGGTGGGCTTGGCCCTCTGTATCGTGGACGTATTCAGGAAGTACCACCACGGGGATACCAAGTCTTTCCGTGAAGTACTCATGCACGATGGCTGATTCACCGCGCCGCTCTTCATGGCGGAAGCGGCTTAGAAACAACTTTTCCGCATGCACGAACCCCGCATTTGCGGTAAACACGATGTCGGGGAAAGAAGAATGTGGTTGCAGAAAACGAAGAGCTGCACCAACCCTCGCGAGAAAGTGGATAAGCCCCGCCCATTCCTTAAACACCCCATCTAGATGCACCGGCTCGCCCCCTTCCGAGAGGGTCTCTGCCATTTGCGGATTGATGGCGTATCGTACAGAAAAATATGCCGGCGGGCACACCAGTGCACGCGGATTTTTCAGAGAATGCATTGTGCCCTCTTTCAAATAGCGATATCGTGATGTCTCTTCACCAAACCTACCACGGACACCGCCCTCTGTTCAACCGTAACATCCCCCACCGGGCACGCTGTCTCGCGTTACCGCACCCCTAGTTCTTCAAGAGACCCCGGGAGAGATGCCTCCACGGCCTTCTCCTCAACGCCGGAGAACCACAAAAAACCGAATACTGCGATGAGCGTGACTGCAACCGCAACCGCCGCCTCGTATTGTTTCTTTGTTATCATCTTTCCATTGTACCATTCGCCCGAGAAACAGGCACCGCGGTTGTCTACAGTCTATCCTATCCGATAATTCTTGAGTTCTTTTTCCAAGTGCTCGTATGAGGGAAACACGTCTCCGACAAGGCGCCAGAAACGTGCAGAATGGTTGAGCTCCCGCGTGTGGCAAAGCTCGTGCACAATGACATAGTCGGCAAGGCGCGGAGGAAGGAAGAGGATTTTGTAATTGAAATTCAAGTTTTTTTTATCGGAACAACTCCCCCACTGCGCGCGCTGATATTTTACCTGCACACCTTCCACGGGGAATGTGCCACGAGCGTTCCAGTGTGCGATGCGGTCTAAGACAAATGTCTGCGCGCGTTCCTTGTAGAAAAGAAACTCTTTCCGGTCGCCGGAAAAAATTTTGCCCTTAAAATTTTTGAAATAGAGAAAATTCTTCAAAATCCACCCTGACTTTTCTTGTATGAAATTTTCTATGAGAGACAACGCCGCGCGCTCCGGTGCCGAGACGACAAGGCTCCCATCGTAGCTCATCGTGAGGGACACCCTCTTTGTCCGGGGACTACGCCTGACGGCATAGGGGATGCGCTCCCCTTTGAGCCGAAGCCGCCTAATGTGTGTTTGTGGGGAGGGCATGATGGGAGGAGTATACGCCCCCCGTCCCTCCCCGCGCAACCTGTACAAAAAACAGGGAATATGGCGGGCTTTTTGAGATACAAAGAGGCACCGCCACGTTTTGTGGCGGCGCCTAAAACGAATGGAGCCGTTCATGAAGCGCACGCACGCTTCACTTGTCGGAGAAGTTCCGTCGCCTGCCAGGTGGAGTAGTCCCCGGCTCCGAAGAGGAGGGCGACAATGCCTTCCTCGCTCATACCTTTCGCGAGTTCTTCGCGAACGAGGTTGAACGCTTCCTTATCAGATTCTTCGGAAGGGACATACGGCGCAACACCCACACAAGCTCCGCTCGGATAAGAACGAGAACCGTTTGCCCAACGATACACCGCGAGGACAACGGACCCTGCGGGATGCCCATGCCACGGACGAGTCAGGATGCCCTCAACCATGGGACCCTGTACTTCGGGAAAGCCCATCCCTTCGGTTTGCTCAAGGTCAAAGAAGAAGAGGTCGTTCACAAGACCACCTCTTCCGACGTGACTCACCGAAACCTCGCTCCCCGCACCACAGTCGATGAGACCGAAACGGTCCATCTCGGAGTATGATTCCTGCAGGGAAGCAAGCTCCCCTTCGTCTTCGGGAAAGAGGAGTTCATACACGGTCCATTTCTTCGTGTTATACCACTTCATCCACGGAAACTGTGCTTCCAACTTTTCCCGCGAACAGGTATGAGCCATGGCGCATCACCTCCTTTCATTTTCTTGATTATTCACAACGAACCTACTGTGGTTCCTAACCGCCATAGTATCAAACGAAAGTGATTTTGTCAAGTTTTTTAAACTGGCAGGGGAGGAAGGAATCGAACCCTCGTTATCGGTTTTGGAGACCGACGTTCTACCACTGAACTACTCCCCCATATTTTGTTGTATTTCTATCTGCTTAGAAATCGCCCCGCAACTGCCGAGTTGGAGGCCGCCGTTCCCTGTGCCTGTCCGCCTCGGGCGGAAACTACTCCCCTTTGATACTCCATAGTAGCAAAAAGGCCGTCCTAAGACAGCCCCCGTGCGCCCTCGGGTAGAGATTTCTGTCTACTTCTTTGACTCTTTGTGAGTCGTCTGCTTTTTGCACCAACGACAAAACTTCTTGAGCTCTATTTTGCGCTCAACTTTTTTGCGATTTTTGCGGGACCAATAATTTACCCGTTTGCAGGTTCCGCAAGAAAGCCGAATGAGATTGTCTTGAGACATGATTTCGCCATAATACCTTTCATTCAAGAAAAAAGCAAGTTTTTGTTACGTATCGGAAAACTTGACAAAAACATCAAAAAAGATAGTGTGGGGTGAGATAGAGAAATGTTTTTACAAACTCCAGGAGCAAAATAATGAGTGGAAAAATAACCGTCAGGCGCTTTCTTTTGACGAACGACTACACAACGCTCGAGCACATTGGTGATATTGAAAATTTACTTGTGCAACTTGCGCCCGTAGGCGCCACGCGGAAGAAACTTTCCGCTCTTGATATCTTTAACTTCCAGACCATTGGTGACCATGTGTTCATCGTCGCAGAAGACACTGCGACGAGGAAAATCGTCGGCATGGCGACATTGCGTCTGAAACCGCTCTTAGGAAGGGGCCTCGTCGGCGAAGTGGAAGAGTTCGTGGTGGATGAGGCATATCGCGGACAGGGCATCGCGGGTCGCATCCACGACGAGATTGTCGTTGCCGCAAAGGAACACGGGGTTCACGAACTTCGACTCACGAGCGCGCCGTGGAGAGTCATCGCAAATGAGTTCTACAAGAAGCGTGGGTACGTGCCCTACGACACGAATGTCTATCGTCGTGCATTACCATGAAAGTAGCCCCCGACACGCCAAACGGTGTCGGGGGCTTTTTTGCGACTGTGCATAACTCACCGCAAGGACCGTCCTTGAGGTTAGTTATCCACAGAAAGGGGCGATTTCGTGCACAATGCGCTGGAATGCGTCGTATGGGGTACCAATTTCGGATGGCGGTTTGAAGATGGGGCGTCCGACGACGAGGTAGTCGGCACCGTCACGGATGGCATCCGCTGGAGTTGCCACACGCTCCTGATCATTTTTCGCGGCCCAGAGAGGACGCACTCCGGGAGTGACAATGAGAGGACAAGGAATCCAGTTCCCTTTTTGAGCGTACTCACGGAGCACAGCCGCCTCCTGGGGTGAAGCAATGAGCCCATGCACACCAGCGGTGCGCGCTGATGCGGCAAGTTCGGTAACCATGTGTTGCGGAGAACGTCCAAACACATGCATGGACGCTGTGTGACTGAAGGATGTGGGCACGGTGACCGCAAGAATTTTCATCTTGTCGCCAGCCACTTCCACGCATTTTTTCATCATCTTGTCGTGACCACTTGCATGCACGGAGAAAAACTGTGCTCCCGCGTCACGCCAGACCGCGACACGCTCCTCCACCCCGTCTTCCGTATCGTAGATTTTGAAATCAACAAATGGTCGGAATCCTTCATCGCAAAACATTCTTACCGCAAGCCCTCCCCACTCATCGCAGAGTGCTTTCAGTTTGACGATGGTACCAGTCACTCCGATACTCCTCACCGCAGCAAGCGCGGCGTGAATGTCGGCAAAACCATCCAACGAAAGGATGATGCGTTCGTGCGGCAACATAGTGTGCTCCTAATGGAAAATGCGTGAATACAAAAGAAAAGTCTCTAGGGAGAATAAGACATTAGCGCTTTTCTGTCAACCCGACGTAGTAGAAATGCTCATTCTCACTACGGGGTCAATTGTATCGTGACAATTTGAATTTTTACGCAAAAGAAGAACCCCCCGCCACGCAGTGCATGATGGGGAGTTGTGTTCGCCTGAAACCTCGTGAGGATTCAGGCGAACGGGTACTTACTGGGGCTGGACTGGTACTCTCTGTCCGAGGGAGAGTCACAAGAACTAGGTTCGTTCCTCGTCTACCTCGGACCCAGTCCGACAGGCCCGGCCGAGGGTCACATTTCGTATGACATGGACGAGATCGTGGGTCTCATGAGCTCTTGCTCCTTATGAACCAACCGTGAATCGCACGGCAACGCGGAACAGAATTTTCGGGGAATACCCCCCTCAATCCTGAACCAATGGCGCTACTTCAGGCTTTGAGAAGACTCTCTTAGCCAATGTGGGGAGTATAGCAAAACCTGATGAAAAAGTCAAGTTTTTTGTTGAAAACGCAAGAAAAACAAGGATTTTTTGAAATATTCGAGGTTTTGTGTTAGAATATCGTGTATTACCTGGGTGCGTCGCATAGCGGCAATTGCAGCGGACTGTAGATCCGCCGGCTTACGCCTACGGGGGTTCGAGTCCCTCCGCACCCACCAATCAAAAAAGAAACCGACCCAAAAACTCGCCCGACATCTGTCGGGCGAGTTTTTGTTTTTTTGTTTCGTATTTTGTTTTACGCCATAACGACTCTGCGCGAAACGCTTTTTTTCTCTTTCCCACGTGGCGTAACTTTTGGTTTTATATCAATCGCTACCGCACCATCTTTCATCGCAACTACCGCGACTCCCCCGTGCATCACGCCCGAGGAAATCATAAACGAAGCAACGGGATTTAAAATCTTCGTCTGGATAAGCCGCTTCAGCGGGCGGGCGCCATACTGCGGGTCATACCCTTCTTTTGAGAGCGCGTCGTAAACGCCTGCGTCTATTACAAGCTCTATGTCTTTCTCGGAAAGCCGTGTGCGAACTTTGCCTATCTGAATCTCCACGATGCGGCGCACCGCCTCGGGAGAGAGCGTGTTGAAGACGATGGTGTCATCAAGGCGGTTCAAGAACTCCGGACGGAACTGGTTGCGCAAACTGCCGAGCACTTTATTCTTCAGATTCTCCACGGTGTCTTCCTCCTTCCCGCTTCCGAACCCTATCTCCTGCATCCGATTAATATATTCTGAACCGACGTTGGAGGTGAGGATAATAAGCGAGTTTCTGAAGTTCACCACGCGGCCCTTCGCGTCCGTGAGCCGTCCGTCGTCAAGCACCTGCAGGAGGATGTTAAAGACCTCCGGATGCGCTTTCTCTATTTCATCAAAAAGAATAACGGCATACGGGCGATGACGCACCTTCTCGGTAAACGCACCGCCCTCTTCGTGACCCACATAGCCCGGCGGAGAGCCAATGAGTTTGGAGACAGAATGTTTCTCCATGAACTCGGACATGTCTACGCGGATAAGCGCACGCTCGTCATTAAACATAAACTCCGCAAGTGCCTTTGTGAGCTCGGTCTTGCCGACTCCTGTCGGCCCCAAGAACATAAACGAAGCAACGGGTCTATTCGGGTCTGCAATACCCGTGCGAGAGCGCTTCACCGCATCGGCAATTTTCGTGATGGTCTCATCCTGACCAACAACACGCTCTTTCATCGTGGCTTCCATGCGGGAGAGTTTTTCCGCTTCTTCCTCAAGCATCCGCACCACGGGAATCCCCGTCCAGCGCTCCACCACTTCGGCAATGTCCACCTCCGTGACCTCTTCTTTCAAGATGCGCCGCGAACGCTGAAGCTTCTTCAGCCGTGCGCTCTTCGCAACTAACTCTTTTTGAAGTCCGGGAATCTTTCCGTAACGAATCTCTGCGGCGCGGGAAAGGTCGGTGCGCATTTCCGCCGCATCCGCCTCAAGGCGGAGCGTTTCAAGCTCTTTCTTGATTTTGCCGATTTCAGCGAGCAGTGTTTTTTCATTCTGCCATTTGAGCTCAATCTCGCGCGTCTTTTCTTTGAGCTCGGCGATTTCTTTGTCTATGACCTTGACGCGCGCCTTTGCTTTTCGTTTCTTTGAATCGCTTGTTTCATTTTTGAGCGCCTCCCTCTCTATCTGAAGCCGCATCATAGAACGCCCTGCTTCCTCTAATACTACTGGCTTGTTTTCAAGCGACATGCGCAGTGACGATGCGGCTTCATCTATCAAATCTATCCCCTTGTCGGGAAAATACCGGTCGGTGATATAGCGGCTTGCGAGGTTTACCGCTGCAACAATCGCATCGTCGGTAATCTTTACCCCGTGGTAAAGCTCATACTTCTCTTTTATGCCGCGCAATATGGTGGTCGCGTCTAGAAGCGTCGGTTCATTCACATACACCGGCTGGAAACGACGAGTCAGCGCCGGATCTTTTTCAATGTGTTTCTGAAACTCCTTGAGCGTCGTCGCGCCGATGGCACGGAGCTCGCCCCGCGCAAGCGCAGGCTTCAGCATATTAGACGCATCCATAGAACCTTCCGCCGCGCCCGCGCCCACTATCGTGTGTATCTCATCTATAAAAAGAATCACCTTGCCTTCCGCTTTTTCAAGCTCTTTTACAATCCCCTTCAAACGCTCTTCAAATTCACCGCGGTACTTGGTACCAGCGATGAGGGAGCCGAGGTCAAGCGAGACAAGCTCCTTGCCACGCATGGACTCGGGGACATCGCCACGCACCATGCGCACCGCGAGCCCCTCGGCGATGGCGGTCTTGCCCGTCCCCGCTTCTCCGATAAGTATCGGGTTATTTTTTGTGCGGCGAGAAAGAATTTGAATGACGCGCTTTATCTCGGAGTCTCTGCCAATGACCGGGTCAAGCTTGTCCTCGGCGGCAAGCTTCGTGAGGTTTCTCGTATACTTCTGAATCATCCGGAAACGGCGGGGTACTGTCGCGTCGGTAATTTTCCCACTCTTTAATTCTTCAAGAATCTCCACCGTGCGAGGGCGTGAAATACGGAACCGCGCAAGCGTTTCCCGTGCAGGACCGGACACATCCAAAAGTGCCACAAAGAGATGCTCTGTGGATACAAACTCGTCGTGCATTTCACGCGCCACCTTGGTGCCGTATTCAAGGACCTGCGCGAGCTCCGGAGTGAGGTATATCTGATACGAAGGAGAAAGAACGTTCGTGCCTTCGGGGCTTTCTATCGCCTCTAAGAGCGTATCGGCAAGCACGACCGTATCTACTTCAAGTTTCTCCAATACCGAGAGCACAATGCTCTCTTCCTGCACCACAAGAGCGGTGAGAAGATGAAGCGAGTTTACATGATTCTGCCCGCGCTCTATTGCAAGCTCATGTGCACGGCGCAATGCGTCGCGCGCTTTAGACGTGAAATTTCCAAAGGGAGGCATAGAGAGAAATATCTTACTTCAAATGATTTTTATGATACATCACACAAAGAACAACGTCAAGGAGTTCTACCGTAGTCCATTAAGCCCCAAATTACAAATCCTAAATCCCAAACAAATCAAAAGTTCAAAACAGCAAAATGTCCCAAACGCCTTATTTCGGTGCGTTAGAACTTGCATTTTCGGTTTCCTTAACCTCTATAACTCCGGCGAGAAGCGTTTTGGCTACTTCTCCCAGAACCGCGCTTGATTCACCGCCTACGGTAGACGTGGTGATACCGAGTACTTTCCCTGTACTGTCAAAAAGTGGACTGCCGCTCCACGCCGCGCCGCCGTTTATCGTTATGGAAAGAAGCGCAGTTGTTTTCTCGGTTGGTTTTGAGAAACCCGAGAGCGTGCCGAGGAGGATGCGCTCTCCTGTGCCAAAAAGTCCTAGTGCTACCGCCGTTTGTCCGAGTTTCATACTGCCCGCAGAGACAAATTGTACGTCAATAAAACTTACTGATGTTTTTGTAGCAGAGTCCTTTGGGGGAGCTTTCGCCGGGTCAAGCACTATCACTCCGGGAACATCGTTTTCCGGATCTGGCTCGGCAGGAAGAAGCTCCCGCTCCATTTCCGCAATCGCAAGCCCCGACACCGCGTCGCGTGTTTTTACCTTAAAGAGGAAAAAAGAACCGTCGTTCGTGCCCAGCGCGAATTCTTCCCCTGTGTCCAAAAATGCCGAAGGGAATGCGACTGTGCCACTCTTTGTGAGCACAAGCCCCATGCCGAGCGGAGACACCACCCGGCGTGTGTCTGACGCGACCGTAAACCCGAGGCGCGATTTCCGCCGCGCGAGAGCATTGACGGACACCACGTTTGCCGAGTTCGTAGCCACCGCCTTCACGATGTAATCCTCTTCTTTGACGATGACCGTTTCCACGGTCGCCTGCTGTTTTGCGGGGACGATGACACGCTCTGTTTCCTTGATAATCCTGTTTATGGTCTGGGTAATCGCAGGCGGGGCCTGGTCCATAAGAGCCACGGTGACAATGCCCGTCGCGATTGAGGTCACGAAAGAGACGAGGAGCGCGAGGAGTATGAGTTGTGTTTTATTGAGTTCTTCCATCGGACGAGGCAAGGTCTGACCTCACGCATAGGCTGTCCACACGAAGTGTGGGCAGGTAGCGGGAGGTCGGACCTTGGCGAGTAACTTATACCTCTATTTTACTAGAACATGGACAAACCCGCAAGAGTAATGCACAGGCACGTGGAAAAAGAAAAAACGCCCCTAAGGAATCCTCGGGGGCGTATCAGATGGATCAAAACAAACCGCGGGCCAAGCGTACCATGACTGCGACAACGCCGCCGGCGATGCCTGCGGATAACGATGTGGGAGGAATGCCGAATGTCTCAAGCACAGCAACACCTCCACAAACCGCAAGCCCACCGACTACAAAACAGAGGAACAGCTCTAGGGGTCGTTGCATGACTCAACCTCTCCGTGTGTGGTTAGAATGTGCTATGTGCCCCATTCCTTCTTTCCGTTGCAGTCACATTTGCATTCACAGCAACTCTGGGAAATGCCACGCGCAATTTCTGGTCTGACGAGTCTGACGACCTTATAAAGAGCGAACAGCGCAAAAATAACTCCTCCAACGACCGCTGAGTAGCGCAATAGAAAATCAGGCACAAAAAGCAGAACCAACGAAACAAGGATGAGGCAGAGAGTCGTTGCCAGAGTCCAGTATGGTGCGGACAATGGTGCGGACACACTGCGCATCTTCTCGTCCATTTTTATCTCCTCGTGAGTATGGGTGTGCTCACCCAAAATTGAGTTTGAGCACGTACATTTATTAGGACTTCTTCTATTAGGACTTCTTCGCGGCTATCTCCTCCAATGCAGACACGAGCGTATCAATGTCTTCTTTTGTCGTCCATCGTCCGAGGGTTATGCGAATACTGGAAGTCGCGTATTCTTTTCCTTTTCCAAGCGCGGAAACCACATATGAGCCTGGTTCCTCTTGCGACATACACGCGCTCCGCGAACCCACTGCAATCCCCCGCGCATCAAGCTGTAGCACAAGCCATTCGGAAAGCATTCCCGGAAAGGAAATGTTTATATTGTTCGGCAGGCGCGATGTCTCGCTTCCGTTCAGCTCCGCACCCGGCGCGACACGAAGAATCCTCGCGATACAGTCATCGCGCAGTTCAGTGAGCCGCTCCGACAACTCTTCCCGTTCATCGTGAGCAATTTCAATCGCCTTCGCGAAACCAACAATACTCGGTACATTTTCCGTACCCGCCCTCATACCGAACTCCTGCCCACCACCCATGATGAGCGGTGCAATCTTCACATCCCGCTTCTTCCACAAAAGCCCGATGCCTTTCGGTCCGTACACTTTCTGCGCATCAAGCGTGAGCATGTCAGCGCCGAGTTTCTGTGCGTCAAGCCACATGAAGAGTGGCGCTTGGCTCGCATCAACATGAAACACAGGACCGGCTTCTTTCCTCCCGGGGATACACAGAGAAAACTTCCCCTGCTTTGATCTGTATCTGATGAGATCGGCGATTTCTCCGATCGGCTGTATCGTCCCTATCTCGTTGTTCGCGAACATGATAGAGACGAATACGGTATCCGATGAGAGTGCGCGCTCAAACGCGGCGAGGTCAATGATGCCCTCGCGTGTGACGGGGATAAAGGAGACTCGCGCGCCACGTGCTTCAAGATCTTTGAAACACTCGAGCACCGAGTGGTGCTCGATGACGCTTGTGATGAAGTGCAGTCCCCCGAGCGCGTATCCGCGAAACTCCGGGTGCCGCGCGAAACCAAGAATGGCGAGGTTGTTTGCCTCCGTGCCGCTTCCCGTGAAGATGAGTTCGTCCGTACGCGCATTGATGACCTTGCCAATCGCGGCGCGGGCGGTGAGGACTGCCATTTTCGCGGCGACTCCTTCCTTGTGCATGCTTCCCGTGTTCCCGTAGATTTCGGAAAAGTAGGGAACCATGGCGGCGTACACGCGCGGGTCAACCGGCGTTGTCGCGGCATTGTCTAGATAAATGCGTTTTTCTGTATTTTTCGTTTCCATGCGAAATCTTTCCTTGTCAATTTGTCAACCCCGTAGTGAAAATCGGCATTGTTTCGTCTTAGACGAAACATGCGCAGAACGCGATGCCAATTTCTACTACGGGGTCAATAGTACACGAAAATCTGAAGACAGCCTAGCATACATTGGTATTTTGTTGTACAATCATATTTCTGTTCTCTGTGTGGAGAACGCTATGCCTTATGAACCTTTCTAACCCCTCTCTCCTCGCGTTTGTCCTGCTTGGCGGAATACTCCTCCTCGCCCTCCTATGGATTGCCCGCCTGGAACTTAAGTGGCGTGCCCTTTTCCGAGGTAAAAAGGCCGCAACGCTTGAAGACGCGCTCGTGGAGACACAAAAAGGATATGAGGCGCTCGCCACTGCGCACCGGGAGCTCGCGGAACGCCACACGGTGCTTGCCGCTGAATTTCCAAAAAGCGTGCGCGGTATCGGCACCGTCCGCTTCAACCCGTTTAAAGGAACGTCGGGGAGCAACCAAAGTTTTGCGTCCGCGTTCATTGACGGGGAAGGAAACGGTGTCGTGCTCTCAAGCATCTACTCCCGCGAACACGTTTCGGTGTTTGCAAAACCGCTTCGGAACCATGATTCGGAATATGGCTTGAGCGCCGAGGAGAAACAGGCGGTGGAAGAAGCGAGAGGAAACCCCAAGTCGCAATGACCAATGTCCAATAAAATCCAGAAAAACCACTGTTTGTGGTTTGGTTGGTCATTGGGGTTTGGTAATTTGGGATTTCTATAATTTCCCAGCCATCAAAATCTGAAATTATACGTCACACCATGTCTCTAATTCCCCCAAAATCTAAAAACAGCCTCATAGAGCGTCCCCCCATCGTTGTCGTGATGGGGCATATTGACCATGGCAAATCAACGCTCCTTGATTTCATTAGAAAAACAAATGTGGTCGCGGGGGAAGCGGGAGGAATCACGCAACACACCTATGCGTATGAAATCGTCCATACCGATGAGCATGGCGAGAAAAAGCGCATCACCTTTTTGGATACCCCGGGGCACGAAGCATTCACCCTCATGCGTGCACGTGGCACATCCGTTGCTGACATCGCGATACTCGTCGTGGCCGCAGGCGAAGGAGTGAAAACACAGACGCGCGAAGCAATCACATTAATCAAAAAAAGCGGTATACCCTACATTGTCGCGATAAATAAGATTGATGCGCCGAATGCAAACGTTGACAGGGTCAAGCAGGAACTCGCGGAACACGAAGTGTATCTTGAAGGGTATGGTGGTGCAGTGCCGGTCGTCGCGATTTCAGCAAAGACGGGCGAACATGTGCCCGACCTTTTAAGCATGGTGCTCCTCGTCGCACTCGTTGGAGAACTAAAAGGTGATCCGGATGCCACTCCCGAGGGAACTGTCATAGAAGCCCACCGGGAGCCAAAAGCAGGAATCACCGCAACGCTCGTCATTAAAAACGGCACGCTCAAGAAAAAGATGCATGTCGTGGCAGGGAGTTCTAACGCACCGACACGACGCATTGAAAACACGGTTGGCGAAGACGTCGCGGAGGCGCACTTTTCTACACCGGTGCGCATTTCCGGATGGGATGCAATACCCGAAGCTGGCGCGCATTTTACCGCGTATAGCGACAAGAAAGAGGCGGAGCGCGTAGCGCGCGAAGCCGGAGAGGCACGCAAAGGTACCCGCACCGCCACTCCTGCTCGCGGTGAAGAAGATGAGCGGGCACTCATCCCCGTGGTGCTCAAGGCAGATACGCAAGGCACGCTTGACGCACTCGTCCACGAAACCGAAAAGCTTGTAAAGACGCTCAAGGAAACACATGGCATGCACGTGGAAATGCGTGTGCTTCACAAGGGAGTCGGCGCGGTGAAAGAGTCGGACGTGAAGCTCGTGTCGGGAAGCGCGAATGCGATTATCGCGGGGTTCAATGTCTCCATAGACGATGTGGCAAAAGAAATTGCGGAACGAACCGGCACCACTATCGGCGTGTTCTCCATTATTTACGAACTCACCGACTGGCTTACAAAAGAAATTGAGAAAAAGCGTCCGCGAGTACAAACCGAGGAAGTAAGCGGAGAGGCAAAAATCCTCCGGACGTTCTCTGTCGTGAAACATAAACAGATTATCGGTGGCAAAGTGCTCACTGGAAAAATCATCGTTGGGGGAAATGTGCACATCCTCCGCAGGGATTTTCCTATCGGTGAAGGAAAGATTGTTGAGCTCCAGCAACAGAAAACAAAAGCTCGAGAGATTCCTGAAGGCGCAGAGTTTGGTGCGATGATAGAATCCCGCCATGACATTGCTCCTGGCGATGTCATTAAAGAGTTCATCGTTGTAGAAAAATGACCCCGCGGCAGGAAAAACTTAACGTACACGTAAGAACAATCATCGCCGAATTTCTCCGGAAAGAATTCGGTACGTCTCCGCTCGTCTCGGTAACAGAGCTTTTTGTCGCACGCGGACTTCAGTCGGCACGGGCGCTCATCACCGTCTTCCCTGCACACGAAGAAGAGCGCGTATGTGCCGTGCTAAAAAAACGTCAAGGGGCGCTCCGGCAGTACCTTGCGCTCCACACACGCATGAAGTATGTTCCGGAGGTATTCTTTGAAATAGACCGTGGCGAGCAAAACCGCCAGCGGATTGAAGAACTGTTAAAAGAGAGTTGAAGGGAGGCGCACAATGCAAAACAATGGTGCAAAACTGGAAACACAAACTACTTTGCATTTGAACTTGTTATTTTACACTGTGCGTTTTTAGTTTTACGCTTTAGTAATGGCTCGGTGGCGAAGTAGTAACGCGACGGTCTGCAAAACCGTTATGCAGGGGTGCGATTCCACTCCGGGCCTCAAGGAATATGCCCGGGTGGCGGAATTGGCATACGCGCTGAGTTTAAGCCTCAGTGCCGCAAGGCATGTGGGTTCGAGTCCCACCCCGGGCATCATGCACCCATAGCTCAGTTGGTAGAGCAGTTTCTTTATAATCATTCCTTTGTGCACCCATAGCTCAGTTGGTAGAGCAGCTCCCTCTTAAGGAGACGGTCCCAGGTTCGATCCCTGGTGGGTGCATCTCATGAAGTGGACGTTGAAAAAGCATTCAATATGGTTCAGCGGGAAATAGTGGAAAAATACAATAACAAAAACAAAGGAAACAATATCGCGCACTAATTTTTGATTTTGAATCGGATCAAAAACCGCAAGGCCCGTCCTTACGGTTGATTATCAACAGAAACTGTGGATAATTTTGTGGATAAATAGGCGTAAGGACGGGCCTTGCGGAGATTTGGAGAATACTATGTACCCGATTGGACCAAAACCACCGACACAGGACTTCCGCCTCCCCACGAACGTGAAGCCCTCCGCGTACAGCGTTTCTCTCAAGCCCGACATTGAAAATGGCACCTTTGAGGGAAACGTTGTGATCAACGTGGATGTCAAGAATCCCACACGCATCATTGAACTCAACGCGAAAGACCTCGTGGTCTCCCGCGCGGTTCTCACGACAGATTCCGGTGCCTGTGAGGCAAAAACCGAGCTCATTCCGAAGACAGAGCGCCTCGTCCTCACATTCGCCACACCGGTGCCTACGGGGAAAGGAACCATCGCTCTTGATTTCACCGGCGTCCTGAACGATCAAATGACAGGCTTCTATCGCAGTTCGTACTCTGCAAACGGCGAAAAGCGCCTCATGGCAACCACGCAGTTTGAGGACACCGATGCACGGAGGGCATTCCCCTGTTTTGACGAACCTGCGCTCAAGGCAACATTTGAGGTGACGCTCACTATCCCCGCGCACCTTGAAGCAATTTCCAATACGCCGGTGCGTAACATCAAAACGAACGGCCGGGGAAAAACAGTCCGCTTCCAAAAAACGCCCATTATGTCCACCTACCTTCTCGCCTTTATGGTCGGCGAGTTTGAATGGATAGAGGGAAAGACCGCGCACGGCACAGCCGTGCGCGTTATCACCACTCCCGGAAAATCAAAAGAGGGGGGGTTCGCGCTTGATGTAGGAATCCGCACACTTGAGTTTTACGAGGACTACTTCGGCATCCCCTATCCGCTTCCCAAACTTGATATGGCCGCCATTCCCGATTTCGCATTCGGCGCCATGGAAAACTGGGGGCTCATTACGTACCGCGAAAAAGATCTCCTCGTGAACCAAAAAGAGTCGTCTACGGCGTCAAAGCAACGCGTGGCTATCGTGGTCGCCCATGAGATTGCTCATCAGTGGTTCGGAAATCTCGTCACCATGGAATGGTGGAGGCAACTGTGGCTCAATGAAGGATTCGCCACGTGGATGGAGTATTTCGCCGTTGACCATTTGTTTCCCGAATGGAAAATGTGGGAACAATTCGTTGCCGATGACTACACCGATGCCAAGGCGGCCGACTCGCTTCGCTCCACGCACGCCGTTGAGATTGAAACTGATGACCCGGCAATCTTGCGTCAGAGCTTTGACACCGTGAGCTACCAAAAAGGCGCGTGTATCATCCGCATGATTCATGCCTTCGTGGGTCCTGACGCGTTTCGTAGTGGCCTCCGCGCGTATTTCTTGAAGCATGCATACGGGAACACCGCGACCGAAGATTTGTGGGACGCGCTTGAGGAAGCGTCCGGAAAACCAGTGCGGGTCATGATGGACGGCTGGACGAAACAAGCGGGCTACCCCGTGGTGACAGTGAGTGAAGAACCGGGGCACGACGTATGGAAACTGACCCAGTCGCGCTTTTTGGCGAATGGAGACACACTGACGCCCGAAGAATCAAAAGAGCGCTGGCAGATTCCCTTGGAATGCAGCCCACGAATGTCTTCGGAAAACACGAAGGATTCTTACTCGTGTACACTGCCGTCTGGAGCTTCTGGGCACAAGATGTCGGCATCCAAATGTCTCAAGGTGAACTCGGGTGAGACGACATTCGCGCGCCTGTGTTATCCGAAAGACCACTGGAAAAAGCTCGGCACTGCGGTGAAGGAAAGCGAGCTCGGCTCAATTGACCGCCTCGGACTTTTGGATGACCTCTACGCGCTTGTACGAGCAAGCATGCTCCCCGCGACAACACTTTTGGAGTTTCTCGGCGCATACAAAGGCGAGCGAAGCTACATCGTCGCGAGCGAAGTGATCGGTTCTCTCGGAGGCATCGTTCGCTTCGTGGAGGACACGCCCACACATTCTGCCGCAAAACAATTCGGGCTTTCTCTCATCCGCGATGTCACGCATAAACTCGGCTGGGAAGAAAAACCTGACGAAGGGCATACGACACAGCTCATGCGCCCGATGTTGCTTTCTGCCTGCGGCGCGTATGATGACCTGTTTGTGGTGGAGAGAGCTCGCTCCTATTTTTCTGATTACTGTGAAAAAGGACCAAGCGCCGTCCCCGCGAACCTCCGCATGACCGTTCTCGGAACCGTCGCGTGTCATCCGAACCAGACCGATGAGGGTATCGCCGATTTTGAGAAAATGATTGCAGTCTACCGAGCTACGGAGCGGTCTGAAGAAAAAATGCGAATTCTCTCTGCACTCGGCGCATTTGAAAGCACTGCAATTATCCCGCGCCTCCATGGGTTCGCGTTCTCAAACGATGTCCGTCGGCAGGATACTGTGTATGTCTTTGGGGGTATCGGCGGAAACAGACATCTCCGTCGCCCCACCTGGACGTTCGTCATGGAACACTTTGACGAGCTTAAAAAACGGTACGACGAAAGCGGCACGCTCTTTGGGAAGATGCTTGAAAGCGTGCTCTCTGCCTTCGTTTCCGAAGAAGATGCGCGTCAGATTGAGGCATTTTTCGCAGAACATCCGGCACCTAAAGTATCAAAAGCGATCGCGCGGTCTCTTGAACGTATCCGGCTCAATGCGCGCTGGCGCGCACGCGACCTCGCGTCCGTGGAACAATGGCTTTTTGATTGGTCAAAAGGCCCGGGTTCTCGGAAAGCATAACGGCACAAACGGTACCGCCCCATTTCGCATTTTTGTGAAATGGGGCGGTTTTTTGTTGATTAAAAATATGATGTTGTGGATAACCCACCGCAAGCCTGCCTACCGGTAGGCAGGGACGGGCCTTGAGATTTGGTATTCGCCGTGGTGGTTATCCACAAAAATAAAAATTCGTGTTAGAATGTGTCGGAGTATTCGTAAAAACGGGCAGGTGGCGGAATGGTATACGCGCATGGCTTAGGACCATGTGCCGCAAGGCGTGGGAGTTCGAGTCTCCCCCTGCCCATATAAGGATTTATATGGACAAAATGAAAGCCCCGCGTCGCACCTCGTTGGTTATACCAACGTTGGTTGCGAGGCGGGGCTTAGGCTTTTCTGTTCTCTCGGCTTTGTTTCCGGATAGTCCTATACTAACGGCAGACAAACGCGCGAAGAGCGACAGGAGAAATCACCTGCGAGAACGGGCGAGACAAGACACCCGTTGGATGCCGCGTTCAACCTGTCTCACACAGGAAGCGCGGGGTACTAGAGCTTGTCTTTGATCGCGGCGACTTCGGCCATCACCATTTTTCAGATGACGAGGGCGTCCTTGTGCCCTTGTGCCGAAATCTCACACCGGCCAAAACGGACCCGTAGGTCAACTGAACAGCGCCTAGTCACAGAAACGGCTTCATGGGGTGTCTCCCCGTTTTCGAGATTGGCGTTGCCCCTTTCTTATGCACACATTTGTGCACGGAGAGGCGTTGGCGCAAGAGCGACACAGACCCCCAGCGGCGGTAGACCATGGTGGCACGCGAGTCCTCTTTTTCCACGACACGAGGAGAAAGAGGGTCTCCGTGCCAGGCCCACCACCCACCTTCGGGGGTCAGCAGGCCGCGGCGCCGGTGCCGTCGAAGTTGCCCTGGATCGGGATCAATTGGTCGCAATGGGCCGTATGGCCCTGATGGTTGCTTTTGGGCGGCGGGTGGGAACGCATCGTGGGACTCACGGCGGTTTCTCCTTGCTTGGTTGGCTTGTGAAGGAACAGGAAGACCCAGCGGCGGACAGGGGGCACTTTTGCCCACTTCCGTAGGGTAGAATCAAGTATAGCAGAAACACATATAAATGTCAAGTGTCAAGGGGAAAAACCCTTATTTTAATGGGCTTTTTAGCGGGTACGCCTCTTTTTTTATAAGGATTATTGACTTTTTTATGTTTTATGCTATAATTGCCGTAGTTACGAACGATTCACGATTCGTCCTCTGTCACAAGGATTGTGACATACTCGCACTTTGGAGAAATCATGGAAACGACCACGCATGACGGAGGGAAAGAATTCCCTCTTGGAACGATTCTTCTCGTGATTTCCGGCTTCAGTTTCCCGATGCTACTGGAGCGCTCAAAAGCATTGGAAGAACTCCTGTCCTTCATGCTTGACCGTCCGGTCAACGTGAATGTGGAAGATTTCAGACAGGCAAAAGAGGTCTGCGTGAAGGGCCTCCTCCGACAAATCCCCTCCCTCAACACCGAGGAGTTGGGGAAAAGTATCACCAAGATTGAGCCCTGGCTTCAAGGGAGGTCTACAGATCGCATACGCGATGAGGCCTTCTCCAGATGGGTCGCTGACCTCATTCCTGCACACGGAGAAACCATCCTCGTGCATCAAATTCAAAAAAAGTTTCTTGCCGATGCGATGTAATAGTACTGCGTCCGAGAGGCCGCATACACAGCCACCACATCTAACCCGCCGTCGCGGATAGAATGTGGTGGTTTTTTGTTTCTAGCGCACACGGCTTTTTATTTGACTTTTTATACATTTTGTGATACGCTGAATGTCGGAAAATTCCTTGAAATTACCCATAGACAACGAAAAGGAGATTCTATGTCCTTCTATTTCGCGCTTGGTCTCTTCATCGGCACCATTTCTGTCCTCTGCTGTGGTGCATCCTTTTTGGTGTGCTTCACGTTTTGGACGTTCGCACAATCGGACAAATTTTTCACCGTTCTCAAGGAGGGATACACAAAAGCGATAATGAGCAATGGGAAGCCGGTGCGTCTTGTCATGAGGTCAGAAAACCATCGGTTCCGCAAAGAACTGGAGGGTACGAGTGGACGCCCGCAGGACTGGGACATCGTGGAATACACCCCACCGGCAATCGCCCCTGCTACACCGTCAAACATGGAGGGCGCGTGGACGCGGATAACAAGAACACTGCGTTTTGTTTCTGGCGTGTATCTTTTTGATGATCTGGTGTGGATAGGGTTTCCCCCTGCGTACAGTGTCTATACCTACACGTTTCACTGGTCCTCGCGTGTGCAGGATCCACGTGGCGAGGGCATGAAGCAAGTACAAAGGAGCGAGGCCGTTTCGCACATCCTCGCACCACAACAAGAAGTGTATTTCGCGCTCATAGAAGCCGCGAAAACCTCCGAGCTTGTGCCAGTAAATGCGAGCGTCGCGCTTACCGTAAGAATCATGAATCCATTCAAGGCGCTTTTCAACACGCACCAATGGCTCAAAACGGTTATAAACCAAAGTGAGCCGTTGATACGCGAGGTTATCGGAAGATACACCTTTAAAGCGCTTACGGAATCGCGCGAGACGGCATCAAATGAGCTCGAGAACGACGAAGGCTTCAAAGCCCATCGGAAGACCCTTGAAATGGAATACGGCGTGAATATTGTTCTCGCCCAATTTCGTTCCATAGAACCGTCGGGAAAACATGCGGACGAAATTACCAAGATTTCGCTCCAGGAATATACTGCCCAGCAAGAACTGAAGAAAGCAGAACAGAAAGTAAAAATAGCGGATGAGGAGGCGAAAGCAATCGGCATCCTCGCCCGCGCCACGAAGGGTCGTCTCCAAGAAGAGCTCGGCGCAGTGGTCGCCCTTGGACTTGCCGCGGTGGAACTTAGAAAAATGGAGCTCTTACCAAAAGGACTTCTCGTGCTTGGGGGACAAGCGCCCGTTATGTCTCTTCCCTTCTCCGCATCTGACAAAAAAACACAGTAACGAACATGCACCGAGCAATCAAGAAAGGAGTGCTCGCCTATGGATACCTTCCTTCATGCGGGAGCAGTTATCAGTGGAATCGCGGTCATCCTATTTGTTGCGGCGGTTCTCATTCTTGCTATCTATGCGGTACTGGCTCACCGCGCGGAACAGGCAAAAACGACAACTTCGGAAGGAGAAAAAAACCGTCCGGAAACGAAAACGACAGGGAGCGCCGTGGAGAAAACAAAAAAAGCCCTCGTGAGTCCGCCGGCGTGGGCGCTCTCGTCTCTCACGATACTTGGCGGATGGGTGTGCCTCATGTTCGCGGTGTGGATATTCTGGCCCTCTGCCTGGCTTTGGCTTTCATCCCACCCCGCGTTCATCTGGGCGGCACCGCTCTGCCTTGCGGTGTCAGGGATCCTCTATGCGTCAAAGAAAACTGGCGCACAGATGCTCGCCTATCTCATCGTGGCGGTGCTTGTCATCGCTCTCGGGAATTCCTTCTCGTGGACGACGAGCACAGAGAGGGCGAGGGATACATCGGCGAGTAGCGTTTCTCATGGGTCTGCGCAGTATCCAGGATATTGGGATAACTGCGTAAAGATTCCCCAAAACACGGCCGTGGGTATCAAGACAAAAGTTCGGGCACCGGTAGGGGTTGAGTCTTCGTGTTACCAAATCAGGGGTGGTTATCGGTTCCGATATGAACTCGCGGGGCCCGTACGAATGCGGTGGCAAAATGGTACTGTCTACGACGACCGCCCTGGGCGATACACAGATTTGGGAGATAACTTCCAACATGCGGCGGTCAAAGTGATGTCTCTTTCTAGGTCACCAACCACTGTCACTTTTTGGTTCCAAAAAAAATAGCGCGAATAGCCAACCAAAGCCGCCAATCCGATTCGTCTCGGATTGGCGGCTTTTTTTGTCTGTATAGTTTTGATTCTTGTCCTCTTAAGGTATCAGTCCTGCGGGCAAATCAGCACCGATAGTACCCGCTATCAAACGCATAATGGCAAACACCGAAAACATGATAAACATCCCGAGAAGTCCCCAGAGCATGTGATTTTTCCCCTGCTCGTGCGCTTTGTCACTGTCCTCCATCCACAGGAACTGAAACATGCCCCAAAGAAACATCACGAGCGCGAGCGCAAAGAGAAGTGTGATGAGCGGATTTAAAATAACCGCGTTTATTTTTCCTATGATAGGATTAACAGTTGCAAGCATACTCAAAAAGCTAAGACTGTTGGAAACTTTTGGACATTCCTACGCTGTGCCTCGCCACAGGTCATCTTTTCTGTGTTACGAGCCCTCCACAATTACAATGGCAAAAGTTGCCGATGCGGCGATTACTTACGGTGATTGGCCAGGAAGCTTCGGCTGTGCAGGGGCGCCGAAATCCACACCCTCAAGAAACGTACCTTTAATAACAGCCACCAACCCCCACACCGCTACCATCACGAAAAGTCCAATGATGCCATACATGATAGTATTGCGCCCCTCTGCCTTGTCTCCCTCCTCCGCGGCGCGAATATATTTATAGATTCCCCACAGAAACACGAGAAACGCGAGGCCGAAGACGATCTGGACAACAAGCGCCAAGAGACCCATTAGGGTCACAATGATATCAGTGATGGTTACAGCAAAAACCGGCAAGGGTGCAAAAAGAACGAGAAAAAACAGGACGAAGAAACTTTTCTTAGCAAGTTCACCCTGCGTCCGCCCCTCTCTTTCTTTTCTAAAATGATGTGAACGATACGTCATTTTTTTTCTTATACTTCCCTCGAGCCAAGAGACTGACGGAAATACAACCTATGCGCGTCTCGTAACGTCTCTCGTGTGATTGCTTCCGCTTAAAAATTATTGCGTGGGAAATCCCGGAAGTGTACCGGAACCCGTAGATAAACCTATGTTAAACGTTGTGCCTATTACTTTGACCAACCCCCACACCGCTACCATCACGAAAAGTCCAATGATGCCATAGATGATAGTATTGCGCCCCTCTGCCTTGTCTCCCTCCTCCGCGGCGCGAATATATTTATAGATTCCCCACAGAAACACGAGAAACGCGAGGCCGAAGACGAGGGGGATGACCAACAGCATCAAATCTATAATTTTGCCAAGAATAACACCGCCTGTCCCCGTAGTTGCTGGGACAGCGGTAATGGCAAAGGCAAGTATCGGTGCAACAAGAAGACACATCACGGCAAGAAGATTCGCGATGAATTGTTTTTTTCTTTTCATCTTTCTCAGAAAATAGAAAATCTAAATCTAGAGTCCGGGGATTCCGGGAAGGTCGGTCGGTGTTGTGGAATCAAGGCTGAATGTGCTGATGAGCACGTTTACAAGCCCCCATGCGGCAAGCATCACGAAGAGACCGATGACGCCGTAGATGATTGTATTTCGTGACTTTTCCTTGTCTTCCTCACTCGCAGACCGAACAACGTATGTGTACACCCCCCAAAGGAAGTAAAGGAACGCGAGTCCGATGATAAGGGGTATGACCGAGTTCAGAAACTCTCCCAGTTGCAGGAGGATACTGTCCACTGTCTGCGCGAAGACAAACATCGGGAGAAAGTAGAGAACTCCGCCTGCGCCAAGAACTTTTTTAAATGTGTGCATATACATAACTTCTAGTTGTTGAGTAACGCGACCGCCTATTAATAAAAAACGAGAGTCTTAATTACCACATTTCCAAGTATGTCTTCAGTATACCCCCTCTGTGTGGAAAAGTGAAACGGTTATACACAGCTTAGTCCAGATTCCCTCCAGTCCACCCCTCCGGTAAGAACGGAACACCGAGATTCAGACCAAACGTGGTGAGGAGAATGTTTACAAGCGCCCACACGGAGAGCATGACCGAAAGCCCAATGATGCCGTAAAGCATCTTGTTTCGCCCTGCCTCCCGCCCCTTTGGATCGTCCGCTTTTTGGATGAATTGCACCCCCCCCCACAGAAACGCGACAAATGCGAGCGCAAAGATGAGAGCGATGATTGGCGTGAGGATGGAATCAATGATGAAGGTAACGAGCGCCTTGAAATCAGTAGGGGCTGTCGCGGCAAAGGCAACCGCAGGAGAAACGCCGAAGAAGAACGCGGCGAGATACGAGAACACTCTTGGTGTACAGTGTGAGACGTACAACTTGAAGCGTAAAACATCAAACAGGAAACTGTGTTCTTTAGATTTTTTTGTTGTATGTTTCATGCTTCAGGTTTTATGAAAACATTAGCTCCGGAGCTGGTTTATCGTGCCTTCTATGAGCCGTGCGATGACTGACGCGCCGAGGAGCACCGCCGTACCCACGAGCGTCCACCAAATAATCCCGTGCACTTTCTTCACTTCGTTTTCATTTCCGGCCGCCTTCACGTAGAGGAATCCTGCATAGATGATGGCGATTGTGGCGACGGAAACTCCGAGAGGAAGGACGATGTTTGTGATGAGCGCATTTATGAGCGCGGGAATCCCTCCGATGTCTTTAAGCGGAGACGAGAGCGTGAAGGTGGTATTCTCTGGGGTGCCTCCCCCGCCATTCGCAAAAACGGTACGCGCCGCAACAAAAAACAACGCGGTGATGCTCACAAAAATGATCTTTATTTTTCGCATAGAGAGTATTCCCTTTCTAGTATACCTTTTTCCGTGGACAGACACGAAGGTAGGGGGTTCACGATTATAGTCCTGTCGCTTTGAACACGCCTTTCAAAAGCGCATCGGAAATGAGTTTCACCACAAACCACGCACCGAGCACCCACATGAATCCCAGCCCGACTGACCAAAAGATGCCGTGTGCTTGACTTATATTGCCCGGGCTCGCGCTTGCAGAAAGATAGAGCAAACCCGCGTAGGTGAAGAGAAGTGTGGCAAGGGGAATCGTAAGGAAAAGTGCGATATCGAGAAGGTGGCGGATGAGATGCATGAATGTAGAAAAACCACACTCTTGTGGTGGTGCTGGCTGTCCGACGGGAGCGGGAGGGGGAGTATCTTCGCATGGTGGCACTATTTGCCATCCAGGAGCAAATGGGATTCCATCCGCAAAAACCGCAAGCGGTGCCGCGGAAAGAAAAAGTATGGCGAGGGATGCGAGGAGTTTTGGGAGGATACGTATTGTAATCATAGGAGTGATAAAAGTGTTGTATCAAAACCTCTGCGGATAAGAAAACCCCAATAATCAAACCCGAATGTCCAATCAAAACCCAATCCCCAAACTCCAATGAACGACTTTCGGGATTTATTGTTTGAGATTTTGTTGAACATTGGGCATTGGGGTTTCCTTTTCGTCTTAGAAAAGGGCCGCGAGGTCTTCACTTGCTTTCGCCACCGCAGAACTTATCGTGCTCCTTCCGGAAAGCACGTTTGAAACCATTGCAGAGAAAATGCGCTCTGTTTCATCTGGTCTCGGGTCAAGCCATGAGCGAGCGATAAGCGCTGAATTATAGAACACGGGCGTGAATATATCCGCATCTTTCGGCGGTTTTGAAAGCAGGTCGCGCCGCGCCGGCGGAACCCCGCTTACACGGGAGAAACGTTCCGAAAAGTCTTTTCCCGTGAGCGCGTATCCTGCATAAAATGCGGTCTGCGGATTCCGTGAGTTTTTCAACACGGCAATCCCCGTAAGCGCGGCAAACGTAGTTTTTCGCTCCACATCTTGTATCTGTGGCACAAGCGCAACGTCAAAATTGAGCCGCGGGCTTTGCGCGGCTATGGCTTTCCGCTCGCTTGCGCGTCCGAAGTAGACCGCCAAATCCCCCGCCGCAAACATATCGCGAGAGTTCGGGAGTGAGCGGTTCCACGAATAGACGGGGGTGGAGGGATTCGCAAATTCGGTATAGAAACGAAGCGCGCTTTGCGCGGGCGGAGTCACGAGCCCGCGCTGGTCGTAGAGTGACACCCTGCGTACCCCTTCGCTCACTTCAACAATCGGATTTCCCGCCTGAATAATGAGCATCGCAAGGATGTCTTTTGCATTCCGTACATTTGAAAAATCGCCGAGGGCAATCGTACTTTTGGAAATATTTAATGCCGCGTCTTTCTTGGTGAGTGTTCCCGCAAGCGAGAGAAACGCGTCCCACTCCTCGGGAGGTCCGACTATTCCTGCGTTTGTAAACAGGTCGCGGTTCCAGTACATCACCATGGGGTCAATGGAAAACGGGAGCGCGAGCACGCCGGTGCTTCCAAGGTAGAGTTCGCTCCCTTCAGCATATGTATCGCGGAATGTGCGCGCGCTCATCTGCGCATAGGGAAGTGGGAGAAGCTTATTCTCATGCCGAACGAGAAGATTTCCCGGCAGGAGAATCATGTCAGGGCCGGTTCCCGAGGCGAGCGCCTCTACAAGCTCGGTGTCAAAACTCTCCTCGTTTTTCTCTTCGTACCGTACCGAAAACACATCCTTGTTTTCACTGTTGAGTTCATCAAGCGGCGCGCGAAGAAGCTCGGCAGGGACCGCCCCCCACAGCACCGCCTCGCCCCCTACACCATCGGGTGTGGTATCAAAAAAAGGAAGAATCCCAGAGAAGACGAGCACGCCGAAGATAATGAAGAAGCCAAAAAAAATGAGGATGCCGAGTTGGAAGAAGTTCATAAGTCTGTATGTAGTATGTTGTATGTTGTATGTTGTATAAAAGTACTCATTTTTTTGTCTGACCCTTTATTTTTTCTTTTCCCTGCATACAACATACAATACACGATATACAAATTGTACCACCTCTCTCCGCAAACCCTAAACCTCACTATACTACACTGCCATCCTATCCTTTCTTAAACACAAGCCCATAGTGATACGTCCCTGCGTCAATACTTTTTTCGTATGAAAGTCCCTCGGCAAGAAAGAGGGCTTTCGCCGTATCCTCTTTGACCACCGCTGACTCCTCGGGACCGGTGCCGCCAAAAGAGCCGGACCAGTCAACAAGAAGCACTCGCCCCCCGTGGTGGAGCACTCGTTTTACCTCCTTTACAAATGCGCCCTTGTCTTTGATTTGGAAAAGGATGTTTGACGCGATAACCGCATGCACTCCTTCGTCACGCAATCCGCTTCCTCCGGCTTTTTCAAGATTCCCTCGGACAACCTCTACTGCATGCAGGCGCGCCTCCTCGGCCACCTTTTTCAAGCGCGCGAGACTTGATTCTTGTACGTCTATGGCATATACCTTTCCGTCATTTCCCACGGCGCGAGCGGCCGCGAGCGCGTACGCACCGGAGCCAGAACCAAAGTCGGCAACACGCATGCCGTCGCCAAGCGCGAATTGTTCTATATTATGTTGGGGGTTGGAGAACATAAAAATGAAAAAGAGAGAAATCCCAAACCTCAATGTCCAATGCTCAACAAAATCCCAAACCATAAACCCCAAAGGATTGCTTGGATTTTTGGGTTTGAGCTTAAGAATTGAGTGGTCATTGGAGTTTAATCATTGGGGGTTTTTGTTTTCGCCCTTACAGGCAGATGAAGGTCGCGGCGCTGTCGCCCGGGCGCAATTTCATGATGCGCACTCCCTGCGCCGCGCGCCCGAGGCGAGGCACCTCGGCAAGCCCCGTGCGTATAACAACGCTCGTTTTTGAAATTGCCACAATCTCGTGTGTCGTCTCCGTCACCACGCGCGCGCCGATGAGGTCTCCCGTCTTCGCCGAAAGCCCCGCCGTCTTTATCCCAGAACCACCGCGTCCCTGAATCTTGTATTCTTTGAGCGCGGTCTTTTTCCCTATGCCCTTTGCGGTCAAGACGAGTAAGTCCGCGCCTTTATCTGCATCTTTTACTATATCTGCGCCCACCACCGCATCTCCGGCGCGGAGCCGTATACCGCGCACGCCCCCTGCGCTTCGCCCCATCTCGCGCACCGCCGACTCCTTAAAGCGTATCGCCTGACCTTTCTTTGTCGTCAAAATCACCGTGCTTCCTTCTTCGGCAAAGCGCGCGGAAAGGAGCCGGTCACCGGCTTTAAGCTTCATCGCGATGATGCCACTTCGGCGGACATCAAGGAATTTCTCCGCGCCGGTTTTCTTTATCATGCCGTGCTCTGTCGCCACAAAAAGGTCCAGCTTCTTTACGCTCCGGAGCTCCTTGGGTACAGCCAAAACGCTCGTCACCTGCTCATCGGCGGCAAGTGGCAGAAAGTTCATGATTGATTTCCCGCGCGTCGCGCGGCGCCCTTCGGGAATCTCATACATCCGTGTCTGGTATGCCCTGCCTTTGTTCGTGAAGAATAGCACATTTGCATGCGCACTTGCAGTAAGAAAGAGCGTCACGAAATCCTCTTCTTTGGTGTGCAGGTCCATGACCCCGACACCGCCGCGTTTCTGTCTGCGGTACTCGGACGGGTTTGTCCGCTTGATGTACCCGCCTTGCGTGAGCACAAGAATACTCTCCTCGTCCGGAATGAGGTCTTCGTCCGAAAGCGCTTTCACGCCGCTTTTAATGACCTTCGTTTTCCGTTCATCGCCATACTTTTCGGCGCTTTCCTTGAGTTCTGCCTTCACGACACCATAAATCTTTTGCGCGCTTGCGAGCAGTTCCTTCAAATCCTTGATGAGGGCGCGCTTTTCTTTGAGTTCGTCCTCTATCGCCTGTCGCTCAAGCCCCGCGAGCTTCTGGAGACGCATCTCCAAGATAGCCGTCGCTTGGATGTCGGTGAACGTAAACTTCTCACGCAGGTTTTTATGCGCGGTCGCGGCATCTTTTGATTTCTTTATCGTAGAGATAACCGCGTCTATGTCGTCAAGCGCTTTTTTAAGACCTGACAAAATGTGCTCACGCTCCTCAGCGCGGCGGAGGTCAAATGTGGTGCGGCGTTTTATCACCTCCTCACGATGAGCGATGAACTCGGAGAGGATGCCTTTCAAGGAAAGCGTTTGTGGCACACCGCCCACGAGGGCAAGCATGTTGTAGTGGAATGTCGTTTCAAGGTCTGAATGCTTGTAGAGGTAATTCAACACTTTTTGTCCGTGCACGCCGGGCTTCAGGTCAATCGCAACGCGCATTTCACCGCGCGATGATTCATCGCGAAGCGCCTTGATGCCTTCCAGTTTTTTCTCATGCACAAGGTCTGCGATGCGCGCCACAAACTCCGCTTTGTTCACACGATACGGGAGTGAGGTCACGATAATCTGCGGATTGCCATGTTTGTCTTCCACGATTTCCGCTTCGCCACGGCACACCACACCCCCGCGACCGGAAGCATAGGCCTGTGCGATGTCGCGTGCGTTGTACACTACTCCACCCGTAGGAAAATCAGGGCCTTGGACGAATGCGAGAAGATCCTCGGTTGTCGCGGCGGTGTGGTCTATCAGGTGCACCGCCGCGCCCACAATTTCGCGAAGGTTGTGCGGAGGAATGTTTGTCGCCATACCCACGGCAATGCCGAGCGCGCCGTTTAAGAGCACATTCGGAAGCGCGGCAGGAAGCACCGATGGCTCCATACGAGTCCCATCGTAGTTGGGGCGCATGTCTACCGTTTCCTTTTCAATATCCCGCAAAAGTTCCGAGGAAAGGCGCGACATCTTCGCCTCGGTGTAGCGCATCGCCGCTTGCGGATCGCCATCAACAGAATTGTGCACAAAAACACCCGCATCCAGGGCAAAGTTGTGCATGATAGGTATGGTTACATCATACACATCCTCCTTTTCTCTAAGGAAAAGGATTCTTTTTACTTTATGGTTTCCTTGTATCTCTGCCACAACTCTTTCCGTATTTCCGTTATAATACTTAGATAATCCGGTCTTCCAGTTCGTGGCGGCTTTATTGGGATACAACCGTACTCGTGCTTCTTCGTAAGTGATACTGGATAATTCGTTGCCGTTCTTAAACACAAGGTTACATATCTTATCAAATTTTACTTTTCCAGTACGATTTGTCGTATGGTTTTTATTTCCTTTGATAATTTTTTCATGCATCAATTTCTTATATTCTGCATTCTGCCATAGGCGCTTGAGCGTTTTTGTCGCCCGATCGCTATACTCGCGCCTTCTTTCCGGATGTTCCTGAATATACGCTTTGTTAACCTCGCTCAAGGTGTGCCGCATTTTTTCACGATATGAAGCATCCTGCCAGTTTCCCTTATTTTTCTGAGAAATTCTTAAAGCGTATCTTTGCCTATTTTTTTCTACATTCCAAAATGCCCTGCGTCCATCGGCAAGTTTTTTAACATAGAGAGGGTCTGTTGCGTGCCGTGTAGAGGCAAGTCGGGCGTGAAGGCGCCAATGATCTAGCCATTGCATTCTTTTGATGTTCTCCGGATTGTTGTTGCGTTTATTGAAGTCGCGGTGATGCCGCACCCTGCCATCTGCGCGCACATAGGTGCCCGTCCGTATGTTGTACTCATCCGCAAGGTGGTGTGTAAAAATCCATTTTTCCTGCAGAGGGCTGAATACCATTTCATATCCTGTCATTTCTTTTATACTGGTATCTCGCTTGTCAGACACTCTGCGATACAAAGGCATCAAAGATACGCCTTGTTTCAAATCCCTTGATTCAACATACGAACCGTCTTTGAGAAGAAACTTATGATTTAATGTACACCGTATTTCTTCTCCGTTATCAAGAATAACTTTCATTATCGCAGCGTTTTTTCTTGTGAGCCGCGGGCGCTCTATCGGGGCAATGGCTATTTCTCCTTCTGGAGTAACAGTAAAAGTGTAATTTTTTTTGCCCTCTTTTTCTTCTTGAATTAAGGACTCAAACGAAAGACTTCTTCCATCAGTAAGCCGCACTTTTGTATCTTTTGTAAAGCAACCAAAATTGCCTTGCCCCAACACAAGCGGATATCGGTACGAAAAATCCTGCGCCATCTTCACCATCGCATCATAAATGGACATGTCACCGTGCGGGTGATATTTACCCATGGCATCACCCACCACCGCGGCCGACTTACGAAACTTCGCGCCTGCGGTGAGTCCCATCTGTGACATGGTGTAAAGAATCCTCCGGTGTACCGGCTTTAAGCCATCGCGCACATCGGGGAGCGCGCGCGAGGTGATGACGGACATCGCATAGTCCAAATAGGACTCGCGCATTTCCGTGCTAATATCACGCGGAATCAGGTGCCCACCTGCTCCCTTCGGAGAAACGGGGTCTTTACCAGTATCTTTTTCGTTTTTGTTCTGATGAGGCACGGTAGCAAATTATGATTTCAGATATAAGATTTTGGATTTGTGAGTTTCCTTCGTAACAACACTTGGCTCTGATTTTTTGTTTTCAATCTTAAATCTGAAATTAAAAATCTTACATTTTTTCAGTATCCCACCGCTTCGCGGAAGTCCTTGTAGACGTCCCCCACCTTCTCCTTAATGATGGCCGATGGAGAAGGTGCCTCTTCGCCTACAATGGTAAGCCCCTCAGTGCCCGCCGCCCCCACTCCGGCAAGTGCGTCTTCATCATTAAAATCAATCTGAAAGGCACTCCTCATGCTCAAGGTGGAAATCCACACAAGGAAAATCACGACGCTTATTCCTAGGGCGACACCGACGGCAATACGCTCGCGTATGTGCTCGGGATGCCCATGCAATTTTTTAATGTGATGCAACATTTTGTATGTAGTATGTTGTATGTCGTATGTAGTATATCGTATGTAGTATGTAGTATCTAAAGTGCCATGGAAAAACTAGCTTTTTTTATTTTTATACGACATACCGTATACGGCATACTAGAGCCTATCTCAAAATTCCATTCCGGCTCGCAGAGAACGCGATTTTTGGCTGTAACGCTTCGGTTCGGGCTCGAAATATCTCGATATTCCTCGCCCTCCACCTCCCGTTTCGCCATAAAAATCACGTCTCTCGGCTCGAAAGCGAATTTTGAGATAGGCTCTACATACTGCTAAGTACCACGACCTCCCCCTCTTTTTCCTCAAAATCTTTCTTCTTCAATGTGAGCTTTTCAAGCGGTGTGGCCTTTTCCTCGCCCGCCTCTTTCAAAAACTGCGAGAGTGACGCCGCACCGTAGTGTATCGGTATGATAATGTGCGGTGCAAATGTGAGAGAAAACTTATGCGCCTCTGCGGGAGAGAGCACGTCCTTCCCGCCAATGGGAACAAACAGGATATCTATTTCGCCGATTGCTTCCCTGACTTTCTCGCCGAGCTGTGGCACACCGAGTGCCCCGAGGAAGCAAAGGCACACCCCGTCCATTATCACATAGTATATAGTATTGAGCCGGCGTGTTCCTCCATAGTCGGTGTACGTTTCAAGCCCTCGCACATACACATCTTTCGTTTCGTACTCCCCGGGACCGGTTATCGCGAAAGGAACTTTTTCTCCATGGGAAACATTTTCCACGCCATTAAAGTCAGGGTGGTTTGCGGAAATAAGGGCGATATCAGCGCCGAAACGAGAAGCCGCGCCGTGCTCGGAAGCCGCGCTTATGGGGTTATAGACAAGGGTAAGGTCTCCTTGCTGAATCTTCAAAAACTGGAGGCCATAATAGGTGATAATCATGCTTTATGAGTGTATCGTATTTCGTGCTCAATATCAATAGAAATATGCTCCGCACGGCCTGAAGCACCCTGGACACGCCTGTATAGATAATGTAAAATCACGGTCAGAAAAACAAAATGCTCTTTGCAAAAGGAGGTTTATGTGAGAACACCGGCATGGTGGGAAGAAGGCGGCGGGTACTATACCCCCGCCTACTTCAATCAAAATCAGAGCAAGTGTTTTGACCCCGTCTTTGTCCAGTGGCAAAACGAAGCGCTCACGGGTATCCTCCGTCCAGTGAGAAAAAGTGCGATCCTTGACGTCGGTTGCGGACTGGGGCAGGTATCGGCAGAGTTCGCACGCCGGGGCCACAACATGACCGGATTTGACTTGAACGGACCATTCCTCATCCGCGCCAAAAAAGACGCGGAGCGCGAGCGGCTTTCCATTCGTTTTGTGAAGGGCGATATGCGCACGCTTCCCTTCCCCGACGAGTCGTTTGACCACGTACTCTGTGTTGGACCCGCATTTGGCATCTTTCCCTCTCTGGAGGATGACCGAAAGACGCTTCAAGAAATGGCGCGGGTTGTCCGCCCGGGTGGGCGGGTGCTCATTGAACAATGGGCGAAAGAGAGAAGCGATGATCGGAATGCGCCGCTCGAATGGACAGAACCCAACCAGGATGGCACAAAAATTGCGTTTCGCGCGTGGGGAAAAAGAGGACGCGCCTATGTGTCTATAAACGACCCGCGCGCGGCGGTGCCAGTGACTATTGACTACAAAATCTATACCGTACAAGAAATCTCGGAGTGTTTCTCTCTTCTTGGTTTATCCAGCATTCGCGCAACATACTGGACATGGTGGATGAATGCAGAGACAACGGAAGAGGGTACCGGGGACATGGAGGCGCGGCGGCTCATCGTGACCGCAGAAAAACCAAGGAGATGACATGCTCGAACTGGTAACGTACGAGTATCTTCAAAAACTCCGAGCGTGCGAGGACGCACTTCTCGCATTCAAAACACACTTTGGCGATGCCGTGCCGCCGCGCGTCCTTGTTGAAGTATTGGCAAAGATGAGCCCAGAAAAGCGGCGCGGGTGGCATGTATGGTTGCTTCGCCAGAACCCAGAACTTGCCGACACCCTCCTCGCGCACGGCGCAGATGTGCATGCGTTTGATGATGTCGCCCTTCGTGAGGCGTCCCGCCTTGGCGAAACAGAACTCATGGAAATTTATTTCGGGCATGGGGCAAACGTGCACGCACGAAACGACGAGGCGCTACGAAATGCGATTGACCTCGGAAGGACATTCGCGGTAGCACTCTGCATCGCCCATGACGCAGATGTATTCGCCATAAGCGACCGTGAGATAGAGAAAGCAAGGGGGGTTGGGAGAGAAGAGATAGTCAATCTGCTTCTCCACGCGCGCGAAACGCGTGGCAAGATTCCTGCGCCTCCCGTACACACCGTCGTAGTGCCCCCCTCCACAGTTTCATGATGGAGGGGGCTTTTTTTAAGATGTACTCCGCTGTACGCCAGAGAGCTATTGACAAACTAAAGACACGGGGTACACTATACTCACTTTGAATATTTAATAACCACGCACGCGGATAACCTTGTGTCATTGAGGATAAAGAGGGAAGCGACACAAACCCGTCTGCGATACAGACATGATTACAGTGGAAACGAAGAAAGTGGAACACACACCCGCCATGGCGGGTTCTTCTGTGCATACAGGTGCTCCAACCCAGATGAAAAACGGGGGCACGGGGATGCATACGAGCCCAATGGTTGACATCGTGGAGGCATCAGCGCGGCATCCAGAAGTAGGCGTGCTCGTTGAGGGCACGGTAATCGCGATAGAAAAAAACTCGCTCTATGTTGACTTGGGACCGATTGGAACCGGCATCATCTACGGCAGTGAGTTCATAAGCGCTCGCGACACCATAAAGAAAATCCGCGTCGGAGATTCTATCGCGGCAAAAGTCGTTGAACGAGAAAACGAGAACGGCTATGTGGAGCTTTCGCTCAAGGAAGCCCGTCAAGCGCTCATTTGGGAAGAAGCAGAGGACGCGATACAGAAAAAGACTCCGTTTGAACTCATCGTAAAAGAAGCAAACAAGGGCGGGCTTATGCTTGAGTGGCACGGCATCAAGGGATTCCTCCCCGCATCCCAGCTCTCCCAGGAACATTATCCGCGGGTAGAAAATGGGAGTAAGGAAAAAATCTTCTCTGAACTTCAGAAGTTTATCGGCGAAAAACTCACGGTGTTCGTCCTGACTGCAGACCCGAAAGAAGATAAGCTTATCTTCTCGGAAAAAGGCAGTGAAGAAAAAGAGCACACCGAGCGCGCGGAAAAATATGCCGTCGGACAAATCATTGAAGGAGAGGTCACGGGCATCGTTGACTTCGGTCTCTTTGTAAAAATAGAAGAGGGGCTTGAGGGACTCGTGCACATCTCTGAAATGGATTGGGGGCTCGTCCAGGACCCGCGTGCGATGTTTAAGATAGGACAGACGGTCACCGCACAAGTGATAGAGATAAAAGACGGCAAAGTGTCGCTCTCTATCAAGGCACTCCGTCCGAACCCGTGGAACGAGGCGGAAAAGAAGTATAAGAAAGGCGACATTGTAAAAGGTGTCGTCATACGGCACAACAAACACGGCGCACTCGTATCCATTGAAGAGGGTGTCGCTGGACTTGCCCATATCTCCGAGTTTGGCGATCTAGAGAAACTCAAAGAGATCCTAGAGCTCGGCAAGGTGTACTCATTTAAAATTACCCTCTTTGAGCCGAAGGATCAGCGGCTCACCTTCTCCTACAAAGACGCACTCGCAGGAGAAGCAACGTAAGGAAACAGACGACAAACAAAACCCGACCGCATTACATGCGGTCGGGTTTTGTTTTATTACGACGAGCGAGGGGTAAAGTGAAAATGCGTTTCAGTATTTTCACTTTCTCCGCCCGCCGAAGGCCGATCCTCCTCCGGAGGAAACGAGGAAGTAACAAGAGGGTTCCTTATAACACTCGCGTGTTCTCTACGCGTGATTCGTCTCCTTCGCCTCCCCTCTCCCCTCTATGAGCAGTACCGTGAGCGCATCGCTCGCTCTTTGTATCACCTCCGCCATTTTCTCCCGTTCCGGTGGGGTAAATTTTTTCAGTACAAATCGGCTCACTTCCTCTTCGCCCTTGGGCTTCCGTATCATGCCATCTGCCTCCGAGGGCGAGATGCCGATGCGCAGACGAGTAAACTCCTTCGTCCCGAGCGCTGCAATCACAGACTCCACTCCCTTGTGCCCAGCCGAACCGCGGTTCCACGCAATCCGCATAGAGCCAAACGGGAGGTCTAGTTCGTCGTGGACGAGAATAATCGTTTCGGGGTGCGCGCGATACTCTGCCGCCTTGAGTGCGGTACCGGAATTGTTCATAAACGCCTCCGGGAGTACAAGCTCCACTGGCACACCTGACACTTCGCCCTTGGACACCCGCGCCATGCGCTTCGTATTTTTCTCCCACTCCGGAAGCCCGTGTGTGTTGCGGAAATATTCAAGCACCATCCACCCGGCATTATGACGAGTGTGTGCGTATTCCTCCCCGGGATTTCCGAGACCGACGATGGTGTACGACGCAGTGTATGTCATAGTAATGAAAAAAGTATACCGTAAAAACAGAGGGTTAGGAATTAGAATTCTAGAAAGCGAGGAGTTAGGAAGTAGGGTGTAGGAAAAGATGCATTGTTACATTGCTAAATGGTTATATTGTTGAAAAGACGATACAACAATTTAACAATAAGCGAGCGTCTGAGCGAGCGGTAACAATAGAACAATTTTTCTACAAGCTACTTCCTCATTCCTACTTCCTACTCTTTCTGCTATTATCTAGCGATGATTGAGAGTGACCAGGGAACAAAAGCTGGCGGAGAGAGCCGTGTCTCCCCTCCGCCGCGTACTGCAGATGAAGGACTGTGGTCGTTTTTTGGCGAGGTCATCCGGTTCACCCTCATCGCGCTCCTCTTCATCGTGCCGATACGGATGTTCATCGCACAGCCCTTTATCGTATCGGGCGCGTCAATGCACCCCACATTTGAAACCGGGGAATATCTCATTGTGGACGAGCTCACCTATCACATGCGCGAGCCGGTCCGGGGCGATGTGGTCATCTTCCGTTTTCCACAAGATCCGTCAAAATATTTCATTAAGCGAATAATCGGCAGACCCGGAGAAACATTAATCTCCGACAAAAATTCCCTGTCTGTTACCACGAAAGAAGGAGCCACTGTGCGCGTGGACGAACCGTACGTCGTGGAAGCCGCGCCTAGCGCATTTACCGTCACTCTCAAAGATACTGAATACTTTGTAATGGGAGATAACCGCAGAGCAAGCTTAGACTCGCGCGTCTTTGGTCCTGTTCCTCGCGAATACATCGTGGGACGCGCGTTGCTCCGGCTTCTTCCTCCGACAAAGATAGCGACATTTCCCGGAGCGCTCACCGAATTCGCTACAGAAGATTGATTCTCTTTTCTATTCAGAGTATAAAAGGATATTAACCGCGGAGCGGCTCCATACAATAAACGTGGCGTGCGTATGATAAAGAAACAAAAATCTGAAAAAGGAGAACTCTACACCCGCGCCAAGGGAATGCGCGACATCACCGGTGATGCCTTTTATGCGCTTCAGGGATTTTTTGAAAAAGCCGCCGAGGTTGCGGTCTATTATGGTTTCAAACCGATTCACACTCCCATTCTTGAAAAAGAGGCTCTTTTCACATCCGGTGTAGGCGAAGGAACAGATATTGTAGAAAAAGAACTCTATTCGCTCAAGACCAAAGGCGGCACCGCGCTTGCGGTACGCCCAGAAGGTACCGCCGGGGTCATGCGCGCCTATATTGAAAGTGGCATGCACACGGAAATCCAGCCCGTGATGCTCTATTACTATGGCCCGTTCTTCCGTCACGACCAGCCACAGCGCGGAAGATACCGCGAGTTTTTCCAATTCGGACTTGAAGTTTTGAATACAGAGAAGAGCATCGCGGACGCGCTCGTGATACACATGACCTATCTCATACTCCGCGAGGCAGGTCTCCGCGACCTCTCCGTCTACGTGAATAGCATCGGAGACCGCGAATGCCGACCGCACTACATTCGTGAACTCGTCGCATACTACCGCAAGCACTTAAACAAAGTTTGCGACTCGTGCCGTATGCGCATCAAAGAAAACCCCCTCCGTCTCCTGGATTGCAACAATCCACAGTGCACAGAGTTTAAAGAAGATGCGCCCGACATTATGATGTTTCTCTGTAGCGGGTGCAAGGGGCATTTCCGCGAAGTCCTTGAGTATCTTGACACCCTGGAAATCCCATACGAAATAGATCACACGCTTGTGCGCGGGCTTGATTACTACACGCGCACCGTGTTTGAGATTACCGCCAACGTGACAAGCGCCGGAACCAAAGAAAAAGAAAAGAAAGACGAGCCCGCAGGAGAACCCCCCCTAGACACTGTGCCCGTAGTTGAAAACACACCCCTCCCCGCACAAGAGCCTGAGGTTGCCGAGGAAAAAAGCACGGTGCCGCTTTCAATCGCCTCGGGCGGGCGCTATGACTACCTTGGTGAACGGCTCGGGAGCAAGCGCCCACTCCCCTCTGTGGGTGTCGGCATCGGTGCCGACCGCGTGATGATGTCGCCGGAGTTCCGTCCTTCCAATCCGCGGATTATAAAAAAACCGAAAGCATGTCTTATCCAGCTCGGGTTTGAGGCAAAGCTCAAGAGTTTGTCGGTCATAGAAATACTTCGGAAGGCGAAAATCCCTCTTGCGCATTCTTTGAGTAAGGACACACTCTCGGCACAACTCGCCATCGCCGAAAAACTCGGCGTGACACATGCGCTTATCATGGGCAAAAAAGAAGCACATGAAGGAACGGTGATTGTGCGGAACATGCAATCGCGGTCACAAGATACTGTCCGTATAGACGACCTCGGTGACTACTTGAAAAAGAACATGCAAAAAGAAAAGCTCAACGTCCAATGACCGATTTTCAATAGACCTACTGCTTAAAAATTAAGCAGTAGGTTTAATATCTCAATCTAACACCCACACAGTAAAAAGCGGGTAAGTCTCGGGCTGAAAAATTTGTTGGAAATTGAGGAAAAGCGAGAACTGCTACTTGAAAAGTATTGTTGTACATTCTCAATGAAGACCACACGCTGTGAAATCTTGCATACGCAAGGGATATAATGTATAGTGATATTTCCTATGACCCAAAACGCAGAAGTGGAAAAGAATCAGAACGAGACGAATCTAAACCTCATCAGGAGGTTTACGAAGCGTGTACAGGGAGCACGGGCGTTAAATCAGGCACGGGCGCTCCGTTTCCGCACCCGGGTCCCCTCTAAACTAAAAAAGAAAGTACAGGCCCTGAAGAGAATAGCTCACGGCAGAGGCATAGAGCGATTAAAGAAACTCGGCAAATATAAACCCCCGGCAAACAAACGCCGCGGACGCTAACCCGCATGGAATCGCTCCTCCTTTTATGACGGACAAGAGATGTATCATCATGAATTCGCAAAAAGGCAGGCTTCCACGCCTGCCTTTTTGCGAACTAAAAGACAAAATACTCGGGGAAGAGTACGAGCTTTCACTTGTGTTCGTGACCGATACCGCCTCCCGCGCCTTAAACGAAAAACATCGCAGAAAACGAAAGGTCGCCAATGTCCTCGCATTCCCTTTGAGCTCCGATGAGGGAGAAATCTTTATCGCACCTAAAAAAGCGGCAAAAGACTCGGTACAATTTGCGATGCCGCCACGGCGTTTCCTCGCCTATCTCTTTATACACGGGCTTTTTCATTTGAAAGGCCTCCGCCACGGGAGTACAATGGAAAAGAACGAACAGAGACTCCTTAAAGAATATAAGATTTAAGATAGACGATTTAAGATTTGAGCTAAATCATAAATCTTAAATTATAAATCTTAAATTATCATGTCCCCCCGTATCACCGCAGGAATAGACGTCGGAAGCCGAACCATACGGGTTGCCATTGCACGTGAGCGAGAAAAAAGTTCGGGGCTTCACATCATCGGCATGGGAAGTGCAGAATCACGAGGGATACGAAAAGGATACGTCGTACATAGAGAGGAGGCGGCGCGCGCCATAAAAGAAGCGCTCGCGCGGGCAGAGAAAATGGCCGGGGTACCGGTACGACGAGCACTGGTATCCCTCGGAGGCATCAGTCTGGAATCGGCTATGTCTGCGGGCTCGGTGATGATTTCCCGCATTGACGGAAAAGTAGCAGACATGGACATAGACCGGGCAATGGAAATCGCAGAGAGCAACATAAACCTCACGAACAAAAAAATAATCCATAGCTTCCCCATCCGATTTCGCCTAGACAACAAAGACGTACTCGGCAGACCGCAAGGGATGCAGGGTGGCAAGCTTGAGGTGCGGATGCTTTTTATCACCTCTGCGCACCAGCATCTTGAAGACATCATCGCCGCCGTGGAAAATGCGGGTGTTGATGTAGGGGATATTGTCGCGTCACCGCTTGCGGCAAGCGTGGTCACGCTCTCCAAGGCACAACGCACCGCAGGATGTGTCCTCGCAAACATCGGAGCGGAAACCGTCTCCGTCGCGGTCTTTGAAGATGAGCAACTTGTCTCTCTTGAGGTGCTCCCCATCGGCAGTTCGCGGATTACAAACGACATCGCCCTGGGCCTCAAAATCCCATTAGAAGAAGCGGAGGCGCTCAAAACAGGCATGATTCGCACCGCCTCAATTGAATTTCCTCAAAGACGGCTTGAGGAGATAGTAGAAGCGCGCCTCAAGGATATTTTTGAACTCGTCCAAATACATTTGAAAAAAATAGGGAGGAACGAACTCCTCCCCGCAGGCATCATTCTCACCGGTGGCGGGCTTGGCGCAGAAGCGATAGAAAGCATCGCACGCGCCTCACTTGCACTCCCCGCGCGCATTGCGGTGCTCCAGAGCGTCGCACTCCCCGCACGGAGTAGCGACGTGCACGAAGGACCTTCGCTTGATACCGCATGGTCTGTCGCCTGTGGGCTCTGCCTCCTTGGCGGAGGTGGGCTTTATTCAAGCGACTTTTTTGAATTCAACCGCGTCCACGTGAAAGTGCAAAAGCGCCTCTCCGGAGCCGTGGAATGGCTCAAACAGTTTATGCCTTAAAAACAGGTTGCGGGCAATGAAGAGTTAGACTCTGGGTTTTAAAAACTTCGCCAACCGTTATTGGTTGGCGTTTGTGTGTGTTGATGTCTACTTTGATACAGCTTTGTAAAACATGTAGAGGGAAACTCTGCAAAAGAAACATGCTAAAAAAAAGCCTCCTGAAAGCACGAGCAATAACGACGAGATGCCAAAATACGGCGGAATGA
>Ga0209542_10000962_pt1 | contig 68685 bp, 76 predicted proteins | sample RifCSPhighO2_01_FD_184028 | JGI IMG/M metagenome (GOLD analysis project Ga0209542, IMG submission 184028) | Soil microbial communities from Rifle, Colorado - Rifle CSP2_plank highO2_0.1 (SPAdes) (version 2) | ecosystem: Environmental > Terrestrial > Deep subsurface > Rock core/Sediment ...
GACATCAGAATCCTCATTCTTTTTTTGTAGTATGTCCTTCCCTGCCTTTTCCTTCTGAAAGGGACCGTGAAAATATTACCTCTTTTCAATTTTCACCAACCCCCTTTCCTGCACGTATAGTTTCAGGTGCCTTATGCTCCTGAAAAATCCGCCTTTGCTTTTCATGTAAATCTCGTGATAGTCTGTTGTAGAAATTATTTTATTGTCCCTCAATGATTTGATAAAATTTCTCTGAAGCCTTATTTTATTCATCCAAACTCTTTTTGGAGGAAGCCTGGCAGTTTTCTTCCCTTTTCTTGATCCATGGCCCTTCTGCTTGCCGGAGATTTTCTGTTTTTTTGTTTTTCTCGCCCAGAACCGTGATGTATTTAATACTCTCCTTTTTGTGATTACACCCTGATTTATCAACGCCCTTACATCCAATTTAGTTATTGCTTCCTTTATTTCATCAAGCTTCGAAGGGTCAAATTTAATCCTATGCTCGCCACATTTCAATACACTTGCCGCTAATCTTCTTTGTACGCTGAACATTTTAGACCTTTTGTGTTAACACCTTATCTCTCTCTTTTTTATCAGATTCCTTTCGCTGCTCATCAGTCATCTTCTCTTCAGATTTTTCCTTCGGCTTTTCTTTTGCCTCGAGCTTTTTCTCCTCTTTTTTTGCTTGTGTCTTTTTTTGTGATTTTGATTTCATGAAATTTTCAATCTTCTGTATTGCCTCATCAATTTTTAAATTTAAAACCCGAACATCCAGCTCCCTTGCCTTTTTTAAAATTTCAATTTTTTTCTTCTTGCCTGCGGTTCTTGGCACAATAATTCCCTGCGTTAACTTATTTATTTTTGAAACTTCATTGGCTGAAAAAACCCTTACCATTTCAAGCCCTGTTGAGTGAAGTCCTCTAACTGCTGCCGGAGATTTGAATCCGGGCGACGGCATTTTTCTTCTGCCCTTGAAGTGATGCCTTATCTTTGAATGAACACCCTTTGGCTTTCGCCATTTGTAGTTAAGCTTCATCCTCTTTGGATTATCCTGCCTGATAAACTCGGGCTTTCTTTCTTTGAGTTCTTTTCTGACTTCCAATAATACATTGTTTTGTGGCATTTTCTTACTCGAGTTTTTTAGCTGCTTTTACTAATGTATCCATTATCTCCAGTACTCGCTCTTTGGCTTTTACTAAATCTTGTTCAGCAACCTCTAAGGACCTCAAATGTGCTATATTTGCTGAATATGTTGTCATACTAGTTGTGTAACGGTTTCTAGCATCATTTTCCAAGTATCCTTTTATTGTATCAATAGCTGATTTTATTCTACTTTCTGTTTCTGTAAGCTGTGTATTCGCAAGTATTTTTCTTATGTCCTGTTCCACTTTTTTAAGTATACTAGCAATCGCTTCTTCCAATTTTACTTTTTCGATACCAATGCTTTCTAGTTCAGAAACTTCTTTTTGCATTGATGTAATAAATTGTTGTGTTTGATGAGGTTCCAAGCTACCAGCATAAGCCCTAACGATTATGTCCATCTCGCGCAAGATTTCATTGAACCTTTTCACTAACTTTTCTTCGCTTGTCATTTTTAATTCTCCATTTCAATTATTAATTGCTCATTTAGTTAATTTTCTTTTACTTGAGTTCCTTACCATCCTTAATAGTGATGTAAATTCCGTCCTGAAATACACGGTTGTCAAATCCAGGCCTTCTTGTAAGCTGCTCGATATCCCCGCTTACCTGGCCGGCAAGCTCCTTGCTTGCGCTGCTGACGTGTATCAAAGCGCCGTCAACTTTTACTGCAGCGCCATGCTTGAGAGCCAGAACTCTCGAAACTTTTTCTCCCAAAAAATTCTTGACGTGAAGCTTGTTGTCAGATACTGTAACCGTCATCGGAAAATGCCCAGAGCATATCTTTAGCGTGTAATTGTGATTCTCAACAACCCCCCTGACAATATTTTTAACGTGGGCTGTCAGTGAGCCAAGCACTGATTTATTGTCCTTGGTATCCCTTCCTGACTCAAAAATTATTTTATTTCCTTCAACTTTTGCAGCTATCTGCTTGCCCATCATCCTTTGCACTTCGCCTTTTGGGCCCTTGATTGTCATTTTCTGGCCGTCAAAGTCCGCAGTAACTCCCTTAGGCAGTTCCACTTCACTTCTTATCTTCAATTTCCTTTTTCTGTTTCTTTTTGATTCAGACATTTTAATTTTAGTAGCAGTAAGCCAGCAATTTTCCACCAAGCTTTTTTGATTTGGCATCATAGTGCGTCATGACTCCTTTGGGAGTTGAGACAAACAAGACTCCAAAATCCTTTGCAGGCAAAAATCTTCTTTCAAACTTTTCAAATTCATTATTCTTGACGCTGTATCTTGGCTTTATGACTCCGCATTTGTTAATCGCGCCATTTAAAGTCAATAAAATGTAATTTCCCCTTCCGTCTTCAACTTCCTTGAATTCGGCAATGTAATCATTAGCTTTCATGACTTTCAGCACTTCTTTCATCAGTTTTGAAGATGGCTTAAGCAGGCAGTCTGACTTTCCGATTGCTTCGTTGTTCAAAATCAGTGACATTGCGTCTGCTAGTGGATCATTTAACATTTTGCACCTTTAACTGTATTTTTTAAATCCCAATGAAGTTGCGACTTCCCTGAAACATGTCCTGCATAATTCCAGGCCATATTTTCCTATGTGGCCTCCAGGCCTACCGCATCTTCTGCATTTTGTTGTGAATCGTCCGTGTTTTCTTGGCTTCGGAGCATTATTCTTAATGTATTTTTGCAGCTTGATTGGCTTTGCTTTGAGCTGCTTGAAAGCTTTGCGATAATCACTATATGTCATTATTATTCTTCCTCCAATGATATGCTAAAATTTTTTATCATGAACTCAATTGCTTCTTCTTTTCTGATTCTGTGCCTGGCTGGGATTTTTCTTGCCATCAGTCTTCTTCTCTTTATCCTGTAACCCGGCCTTTCCAGCGTAACGCACACTTCAAGCCCCATAATTCCTATTTTTGGATCATACTTGACTCCAGGAATTTCTATATATTCGTGAATGCCAAATGCAACATTTCCATTCTCGTCAAACTGCCTCGCAGCAAGCTTATGCTCTATTGCCTCAAGCAATCTTGGAAGTATTTTGACTGCCTTTTCTTTTCTCAATGTAAGCTTGCATCCAATCGGCAATCCCGGCCTTAAGCCCCATTCCTGAATTCTTTTGTTTGTTATTGTCTTTACGGGAGTTGCCTGCGCAATTGCGTTCAACAGGATCAGACCTTTCTCCAGTTTGGACTGATCTTTGCCTGCCCCGATGTTCAAAGTCACTTTTTCAATTTTAATTGATCTCATTTGGTTCATATTATTAAAAATTTCATAAGTTTTTAATTCAGCAAATTGTCGTGAATTTTCGTTATCCTAAAGTTATGAGTGGTTTTAAATCTCCGACAACAAAAGCATATTTCTTTAATGTTTCAACAAGGTTTCCGCTTGAGTCCTTGTAGATTATTTTGTTCGCTTTAATGTCTTCAACATTTCCAATCTCGCCTGTGTGCTTCCCACCAACAAGGAAGATTGAAGATTTCTTATCGAGTTTGAGATGCTTAGTGATTTTCTGGTCAGGCAAGGATAATAGAACGGAATCGCCGACTTTGTAATTTCCCGCACTTGCTAGTATGTTTTTGCCGTCGTACAAGTTGAGTTGAAGATTTCCTTTTACCATTGTTTTGCCGACTATTTTGCACGGCTTCACTAAAGCTTCTTCTTTTTTTATTTTAATCAATTCAAGCCTGCCGCTCTTGTTCAACACAATCCTAAATTGCTCACTTATGTTTGGAAATTCAAGTGTGTCAAAAATCCCAACTGGAAATCTAAAATCCTTTCTTACTTTGCCATCCACTTTCACTTCATTTATGTTGAGGATTTTTTTGACCTCCCTGGTTGTTGATGCATATTTTAAAATTTCTTTTAAAATTATATTAACGGGCATTCCTGACTGCAACCCATGGGGGCCTGGCACAGGTTTTGTGATGAATGTGGTGGTCTTCCTGTCAATATTCCATGCCTTGGGCGCTGCAAGCCTTGCCAAATGATTCTTTCCCATTTTATTTTCTCCCCATAATTTTTTGGCGCTGTTTATCCTCTATGTTTAATTCTGTGATCATTAAATTTGACGGGTTCAGTCCGAGCGGCCTTTTTGTGCCGTCTTTTTTTGGCACTTCGACTCCATTTACAAAAATGAGGGACTTTTTCAAATCCACCCTGTCAACCTTGCCTTCATGCTTTTTGAACTGACCGCGCATCACTTTTACCTTATCACCTTTTCTCACATCAACATTTCTTTTTTTGAATTTTTGCCTCAAATCCTTTGAAAGATGGGCACTGACAAATTTCTGCCTGATGTGGAGTGGAGCATTAAACCTATACTTTCTCTGTTTGCCGGGCTTAGTGCTGCTTTTCCACTCAATTGAAAATTTTTTCATTTTAAATTTATTAAACAACGATGCTTGCTATTTTTGCTATTCCTGGCCATCTCTCGCAAGCTTCTTTCGCGATTGCACCCTTGAATATTGTCCCTTTTGGATTTCCTTTATCATCTTTCAAAACGACCGCTGCATTATCTTCAAATTTGATTCTCATGCCGTCCGATCTTCTATATTCTTTTTTCTGCCTCACAATGACTGCATAAACAACTGTCTTCCTCATATCCGGCTTTCCGCTTTTAACTGCAGCCTGCACCAAATCGCCGACACCGCAGCTTCCTATCCTTCCCTTAACAGTTTTCAGGCCTACAACCGTGAAAATTTTTATTCGTTTTGCACCTGAATTGTCACAAGTTTCAACCTCGCTGTAAACCGGCAGTGCCCTTGTAACATTTGATTTTAAGGCTTGCATTTACTTTTCCTCCTCTGGCTTCGGCTCTTCTTTAACCGGCTTGATGACTTTTGATGCTTCTCTTGCTTCCATTTTTCCTTTGAATCCTTTTTCCTGACCGAGATTCTTGATTATAACAAAATTCTTTGTCTTGCTCAGAGGCCTGCATTCTATAACATCTACAATGTCACCGTCTTTTGCATTGATGCATTCTGGATTGTGAACTTTTAATCTTGTTCTTCGCTTTTCATATCTCTCATATTTTTTCAAAAAATTCATCCTCTCAAATTCTATGACTGCAGTCTTTCTCATTTTTGTAGAGATAACTGTACCTGTGAACCTGCGCCCCCTGACGCTGAGCTTGCCATGAAAAGGGCAATTAATGTCAGTGCACTTCTGCTTTGGGGATTCCAAAACCATTCCAATGTTTCTTGATTCTGTTTTTGCCATTTTGATTTACCAATGATATTACAGAGCCTAACGCCCTGAACCCAGTCCATTATTCACAATCTTTATCGCAGTTCAACGCTAGCCGGCGCAAAACCATATTCAACCAAGATTTTCTTGGTTCTCTGCCTCTGCTCGCCCTGCAGCTCAATCTTCCCACCCTTGATGGTACCGCCGCATGCAAGCTTCGACTTAAGCCTTTTTGCCAAATCCTTGAGATCTATTTCCTTTGCGTCAATCCCTTCAACAATTGTATAATTTTTGTTGAACTTCTTGCGCTCAAGATAAACCAAAATCTTCTGGCTTTCCTTGGCTATGGTCTCGCAGACACATAGTTCTTTTACCAAGCCACACATTGTGCATACTTCACTCATTCCTTTTTTATTCCTCCTAGTTGTTTTATCTTTCTGATTGTGAGTATTTTTGCAATTGTCCTCTTCATCTCTTTGACTTTGCCAGGGCTTTTTGGAAGCGTGCCGATGGCAATCTGTGAATTTACTTTCATTAATTCCTTTTTCAGTTCGATTGATTTGTTTTCCAAATCAAGCTCATTCATCGCTTTTAGTTCCTTGGCTTTCATCTTTTTTCTTCCGCGGACTTCTCCGCTTGGGTTTGTCTGCCTTTTTTTCTTCCTTAGGCTCTTCGGGCACTCCCTTTACTTCTTCAACTTTAGTTTCCACAAAATCAACCAGCTCTATATCATCAGGCAATTTCAAATCAGGGGGCATTATTGAAACCTTGACCCCAATAATTCCCGTCTTCAGCTGGGCCTGGGCATTTGATTTTCTGACGCTCAATGCTATGTCGCCGCATTTCTTCAGGTAACCCTGATAAAATCTCCAGGATTTTGCCCTTGCACTTGGGACTTTTCCGCTTATGCTTATTTCAATTCCAAGAGCGCCTGAGCGCATAACTTCCGTCATTATCTTATGGCCTATTGCCTTGAATTTTTCTGAGCCGAATTTTTCCAGGGCATCAACAATCTTCTCTGCAACAATGGTCGCATCAAGGCTCGGATTCTCAACTTCACTTATTTCAATCTGGGGATTTTCTAGATTGAACCTTTTTTTGAGCGTCTTTGTAAGCAGCTTGATGTTCTGGCCCTTTCTTCCGACTATGAGCCCCGGCCTTGAAGTGTAGATTACTATTTTCTCACCCAAGGGGGTCTTAATCATTTTTGTATGGCTGTGACCTACATTGTTGAGGCTTTGTGTTATGTACTCCTCAATCTGGAATTCCTTGATTTTCTGTGCTACAAATTTTCTTTCTATCATTCTTTTTTCACTTTTGCTCCTTTTTCTTTAGCCTGCTTTTCTTCTGATTTCTTTGTTTTTTCCTCAACACAAATTTCAACATGGGTCCGTTTCATTCTTCTTCTTGAAAATCTTCCATAGTGCCATGCCTTTCCCGCCTTGTGGGCGCTCATGTGAATAATTATTAAATTTGAAGTGTTCATTCCTTTGAACTGCGCGTTTGCCTCGACGCTTTCAAGCAGCTTTATAAGCACAAGCGAAGCTTTTTCCGGGTAACTTCCTGGTCCAATTTTTTTCTTGTGTGACAAGTCGGCATTAAATCTCTTGAAAGGAACTGCAACTTTTTGCTCTGTAACCCGCAACAAAATTTTTTTTGCATCTGTAATATTTTTATGCCTAATAAAATTGCAAATTTCATAGCTTGTTTTGTATGAAATTGGCAAAGCTACACCGACAGCCCTTGCCATATATTCCTTATTGTAATCTCTGAATGTGTATCCTACCATGTTATTCTTACTTCACTGACAAGCTTGCGCTTGAACGTGTAGCGCCGATTCCTGGAGCGCTGTGCTGGACTCTCCTTCTTGTCAAAACAAATTCACCAAGGCAGTGACCAATCATCTCTGATTCAATAATTAAAGGTACAAATTCTTTTCCCGAATGAATTTTTATTGTAAAACCAATCATCTCGGGCAAAATTATCATATCTCTGCAGTGAGTCTCAATATTTTTTTGATTTGTTCTTATTTTTTTAAGCAAAATCTGTTCCTGTTCTGTAAATCCTCTTTTGATTTTTCTCCTCTGTCTTGAAGTCAGCAGCTGGCCCAATTCATTCATACTCATTTTCTTGAGCTCTTCAAGCGTTTTTCCCTTGTATGTAAATTCTTTCTTTGCCATGTTTACTTCCTGCCGGTTCGTTTAGGTGCAATTTTCCCCACCTTTCTTCCGGGCGGAGAGTTTCTTGCTGACTGGGTTGGAATTCCCTTTGCGTGGGAGCTTCTTCCACCAAAAGGATGTGATAAAGAGTTCATTGATGTTCCAGAGACTATGGGCCACATTTTATTTTTGGCTTTCATCTTGTAAAATTTGGTTCCTGCTTTTAGGAACGGCTTTTCTGTTCTTCCTGAGCCGGCAACAATTCCTATAATGGCTCTGCATTCAGGCAGAAAAGTTTTTCTCTTGCTCGACGGCAGCTCAATAACAATTCCATCTTCCATCTTTGTGATTATCCTTGCGAAAGTGCCGCTTGACCTTACAAACTTGCCGCCGTCTCCGGGGCTGGATTCAATATTATAAATGGAAGTTCCTTCCGGTATGTTTTTCAGCGGCAAAACATTCCCTGACTTGACTTCAATCTCATTTCCAAACTGTATTCTGTCTCCCACCCTGATTCCTTCCGGAGCCTGAAGCAATCCAACTTCCCCGTTGCTGTACTTTAATTCCATCAATGGCGCGCTGTGTCCCGGGCAGTGCAAAATATCCATAATATTAGCATGAAATATTGCTCCTTGTTCCTCAGATGTAAACCCCGCTTTTCCCTGATAGTTAAAACTAGGTGATCTATACCGCGGGCTTCCTTTTCCTCGCTTCTGCTGAATTAAGCTCTTTCCCATTGTTTATACCTTACATTAACCCAAGCTGGGTCGCTATGTCTATAGCCGGGTTTTTTGCCGAAAATTTAACATAAGCCCTTTTCTCACAATCCTGTGTTACGAGGGTCTTTACATCATCAACGGCTACTTTAAACATTTCTTCTATTGCTTTCTTAATTTCTTTTTTCGTAGATTTGCTGTTAACTACAAAAATTAGCTTGTTCTCAGACTCCATAATCCTTATTGATTTTTCTGTTGATAAAGGGTATTTGATTACTGTATAGGGATCCACTTTCAATGAATTTCCTTTTAATTGCTTATAGTTATTATTTGACATGTTTAGTTTAAAATTATTTGAATAGTTTTTCTTTCTCCAAAATATTAATTGCTGCCTGTGTCCATAATGTAAGCCTTCCGGCTTTACCTCCCGGTGCAAGCAGTTCGGCATTCAGGCTTTTTACTTCCACAATATCCATCCCTGGAATGTTCGAAGCTGCTGTGATTAACTTGTCTTTTTTTGAAACAACAATTAATATCCCTTTTTTCTGGATATATTTCCTTCCCCTTAACTTTCCTTTTCCGGCCCTTACTTTTCTGCTTTCAACCCTTTCCAATTCATTTTCGAGTCCTAATTTTTTTAATGCGTCCAGTACTATTTTTGTCTTGTCGAACGATTCAAATTTATTATCTATGATAAAAGGATAATTATCTGGAATTGTGTGACCCCTTTCAGCAACAACTTCTTTTACAACAGTTGCCGAGATTGCGCTTCTGATTGCCTTTGACCTTTCCTTTTCATTGATTTTGTGCCACCATATTTTTTCTGTTTTTGGTGGATGTGCACGACGTCCGCCTACGGTTCCCGGCATGAAAGCACCGACCCAGTTAAACCTTGTTCCGCTTCTGGTCATTATTTTTCTTGGAACCCTTGAGATTCCAATGCCGTAAGATCCCCTGTATTTTCTTCTTCGTCTTGAAAGTTTTGCAGAAGCCCTTTTTCCTGCAAGAGGGCTTGCTGCATAAGGCTGCCTTTTGTGGCTTTGAATAGCCAGCACCGCCCTTAATATTAAGTCAGGCCTTACGTCTTCTGCAAACTGCAGCGGCAGCTTGATTTCCCCTACCTTGATTTTTGTTGAATCTAAAATATCTAGTTTCATTTTAGTTTTCTTGTAAACTTTTATTTTTTATATTATTGATGAATTTTTTCAATGGTTGTTTTGTTTGCCGTGGGTATCTACTTGATTCATTATTTTAATAATAAAATTTTATCTCCCTTGTTTTGATTCCAGGCTGGTGTAAGTTATTTGCGGCGCATTTGGAACCCCTTTCTTTGGTTTAATGGCCTCTGTTAATCTAATAAATCTTTTTTGCGCGCCGCCCAAAGATCCTTTGACAAGAATGTATGAATTTTTAACAAGACCGTAATGCAGAAATCCCCCCTTAACATTAACTTCCTCAGTTTTGTTTCCAATTTTTAATACCCATTTATTGTATTCAGTTCTTAAATGATAACCCATCTTTCCTGCGTGTGCAGTTCTCCACATTAAATGACCCTGGGCGCGCCATGCACCTAAAGAACCTGGATTACGCCTACTTTTTTCTGATTTATGGTGTCTTAATGTAACCCCAAATCTTCGGACGGGTCCCTGAAATCCCCTTCCCCTCGTAACTGAATGAATATCAAGCTGCTGGCCTTCCTTGAAAACTTCTGCAACTGCAATCTCTTTTCCTAATTTTTCTTTTGCATAAGCTAATTGCTGCTCTTTGCTTCCACCTAATGCAACTTCAAAAACTTCGGGTCTTTTCTTGCCAAATCCTGTTAATTTTGGTTGTGTTGCACACATTAATCTTACAAAATCGAAATCGGTTGCTTCTTTTCCTTTTTTAATTGGCAGGTTAATTCTTCTTCCAAGCTCCTTATCAAGCGAATTGGCATACAACTCAGAAACAAGACGAGAATCATCGCGGAATTTTTTATAAAATCTTATGGAGATTGCCTTTAGTGGCGGGCATTCAATGACTGTCGTCGGACAGAAAATTTCTGTGCCCTTTGTCAGAGAAGTTTGCCGGTTGTCGGTAATCATAACATGCGACATGCCGACTTTGTAGCCAGCAAACCCCAGCAGCTTTGCTTCCTTGTTGTTCGGCCAATGCCTTATCCGGGCAGTCTCTGTACTAGATCTGGCTCTCGGCCAAAACTGCATGCTTCCTGCTCTCGGTGACCTTGTTCTTGGCATTTAATTTTAATACCACACAGACTAATTTGTCTATGCATTTATTCAATGCAAAAAAACCTTTTATTGAATGCCTTTTGTAGAAAACAGTTTTCAACTGTACTGAAAAGGCAGTCTTTTCAGGCTTGTTTTTGTATACGTTTAACTTTTAAATTAAACACTAAAATTATAGTTATTAGGAATAGTATGTGATTTATAAAGGTTGTGGAAAATATAAAAGATTCGAAATTGGTTTTTTGGTATTATGGATTATTACAAGAGACTAAAATTTTGTATTTAAATTCTGGTTTCGGTACTTCTTTTGTGGGTGGGTTTCATCTCACATAAAAGTACCTGGAACCCATTTCGCTTTTGTTGACAACCGTAAGACCCGTTTCTTTTTTGTCTGGAAACACAACTTTTGTTTTGTTGTTTGTATTTGTGATTTTCGTGTGGTTTTGGGTTTTGTTGTTGGTACTAAATTAGTTTCTTTTTGTGTCTTTTTGTCACCAACACGAAATAACTGTGGGATATTTTACTCGTTTGCGGGTATTAGTAACAAAAAACCCGATTCCAGCAACAGTTAATTAAATTTTTACGACCAGTGTGTTTTTGTTGTTATATAGTAATAAAAACACCACCACCTACCCCTTTCTTTCGATTGGAAACCCATTTAATTTTTGTTGTTGTTTTTTTATCTTGTTTTGTTTTTATTGTTATTTATTATTTTTTCTATATAGTAAATAAATATATAATATAAAAAAAAGACAAAACAAACAATAAATAATAGTTCCATAGGAAATGTAGGGGTGGGTTAAGTAAAGAAAATGTTTATATACCTGTATTTCTTCTGGAACCCTTATGGGAAGTGGGTTAGATACATTTTTCGAGGTGTTTTTAAAGAGGGACAGTGTTTTTTTTGATAAAAAGGTGCTGCAGTCATCTTATACACCAGAAACAATCCCTTACAGGGAAGAACAGACAAAACAAGTAGCTAATATAATAGCCCCTGCCCTAAGGGGAGATAAACCCTCTAATGTACTTGTTTATGGGAAAACCGGGACCGGAAAAACACTAACAATAAGACACACCACACAAAAACTTTCAGAAATAGCAGAAAGGGAAAACATTCCACTCAAAGTAATATATATCAACTGCAAACTCAAAAGAAGCACGGACACAGAATATAGATTAATTGCCCAGCTCGCAAGGGAACTTGGGAAATCAATTCCCCCAACCGGGCTCCCAACGGAAGAAGTTTACAAAGCATTCTTTAAAGCACTCAACAAACAAAAACAAAATTATGTTTTGGTTTTGGACGAGATAGACCAACTTGTAAACAAAACTGGCGACAATGCACTTTACAACCTAACGAGATTAAATGAAGAAGACACAAAATCACAGATTTCTATTATAGGAATTTCAAATGATATAATGTTTGTTGAAAACCTTGATCCAAGAGTCAGGTCCTCCTTGTCTGAAGAAGAAATTATTTTTCCACCATATAATGCTATACAAATTCAGGCAATCTTAAAACAAAGATCAGAACTGGCATTCAACAAAGAGGTGCTTGAGCAAGGGGTTATTGAAAAATGCGCAGCTTATGCTGCAAGAGACCACGGCGACGCACGGAGGGCACTTGAATTATTAAGAGTTGCCGGCGAAGTTGCGGACAGAAAAAATTTCAAGAAAATTGGGATACCTCACATTGATGAGGCAGAGGAAAAAATTGATAGGGACAGGATAATCGACATTGCAACTACACAGCCAAAACAATATCAACTAGTACTTTACGCAATACTTGCCCTAAACCCAACAAATAATAAAAGTATGTTCACGGGGGAAGTTTACGAAATATATAAAACAATTTGCAACAAGATAAATATCAGCATTCTGACACAAAGGAGGGTATCGGACATAATATCTGAATTTGATATGCTGGGGATAGTGAATGCAAAAGTCATCTCCAAGGGAAGATATGGGAGGACTAGGGACATTTCAGTAGATATTCCGGAAAGCACTTTAGCTAAGCTAAAGGCAATTCTTGAAGACAATATTCATATTTAATATTATAACTCCACAAATATCAAGCTGATTAGGGTGTATTAAAACTATAATTAAATAAAAACAACCCAAACTAAAATTATACTATTTAACTTTGGGTTTTGACATATGCAGCAAGAACTCGTTAGGAAGAAACGTGAAATAATAGATATTTTTCTGAAGAACGGAGTACTGATAAGTTCAGAACTTTTGAAAGAAATAGAGAATGACGAGCAGGCAGATAAAGTATTCAGCCTGCTAAAAACAAAAAAAACTGAAGATTTAGCAGTGACAGAAGAAGATTTAAATAAACTTTTTTCAAAACAAAAATCTGACCAGGCAACAGAATTAAAGCAGGAAAAATCAGCAATATCCAACGTCAAAATTATTAGTTCATACAAAGGAGACCCAAAAAAACGAGAGGCCGCGGATTTCGTTGATTATTTCAACATCCGGTACAAAGCAATCGAAAAAATTCTGAAACAGCACCAGGAATTAAAAAATACAGTATCAATAAGTAAAATAATTAATAAAAAAGACAAGGAAGCAATAGCCATCATAGGGATTGTGAGCAGCAAGCAAATAACAAAAAATGGAAATCTGCTTTTGTTGCTGGAAGATCCGACCGGGCAAAGAAGAGTTTTGGTTAACAAGAACAAACCAACACTGTTCAACGAAGCAAAAGATATAGTTCTGGATGAAGTAATAGGCATTGTCGGTGTAAATGTGGATACTCTGATGTTTGCGAACAACGTTATATGGCCGGAAGTTCCGACGAGCAAGGAATTGATAAAAGCGCCGGAAGAAAAATATGCTATTTTCCTATCGGACCTGCATGTGGGCTCGTCAAAATTCCTGCCGGAAGATTTTGAAAAATTTTTGAAGTGGATAAATTGTGATATGGGAAATGAGCAGCAAAGACACATAGCAAAAAATGTTGAATATATTTTTATTGCAGGAGACTTGGTTGACGGTGTCGGGATTTACCCAGGACAGGACACCGAATTATTAATAAAAGATATCTATGAGCAATACAAAGCATGCGCCGAATATCTTAAACAAATTCCTTCACATATACCCTTAATAATCTGTCCGGGCAATCACGATGCACTGAGAATTTCGGAGCCGCAGCCGATTTTATCCAAAGAATATGCAAAACCGCTGCATGAAATGAATAACGTAATAATGGTTTCAAATCCCTCATTAGTCAATATAAATTCTTCAGAAAATTTTTCCGGTTTTGATGTGATGATGTACCACGGCTACTCTTTTGACCATTATGTCGCGGAAGTTGATTCGCTAAGAAACCAGGGCGGCTATGACCGGGTGGATTTAATAATGAAATTTTTGCTGAAGAGGAGGCATCTTGCACCGACCCATACATCAACTTTGTATGTTCCTGACACGAAAAAAGACCCGCTTGTAATAGAGAAAGTTCCAGATTTTTTCCTGAGCGGCCATATTCATAAATCTGCTACGGCAAATTATAGAAATACAACTTTAATTTGTGGAAGCTGCTGGCAGGGCAAAACTTTGTTTCAGGAAAAAGTAGGCCACAATCCGGAACCGAGCCGAGTTCCAATAGTAAATCTACAGACAAGAGATGTGAAAATATTAAAGTTTGGGCAGTAAAATGGCAATTGACCAAAAATATTTTGAAAAAATAACCAAGCAGATTGATGAAACTTACAGAATAGCCAACGAGGCGAGGGCAAAGGGTTATGACCCGGAAGAAACCGTCGGTATCCCGCTTGCAAAAAACATGGCTGAAAGAGTTGAAGGGCTTGTTAGTGTTATGGCACCCCAAATAATAAACAAAGGAATCCCCCAGAGAATTAAGGAGCTGGAAATAAAATTTGGAAAACTTGACTGGAGGGTCGCGCTTTCTGTTTCACTTGAAGTGGCACAAGAAAAATTCTGCAAATTTACCACTCAAAAAGAAGCTATTGAAACAGGAATAAGAATAGGAATTGCATATCTCACTCTAGGGGTTGTTGCATCTCCGCTTGAAGGGTTTGTTGAGTTAAATATTAGAAAAAGGGCGGACGGAAAAGAATATTTTGCATTAATGTATGCAGGCCCAATCAGAAGCGCAGGCGGAACAGCGGGGGCTGTCAGTGTCGTTCTCGCAGATTACCTAAGGAAAAGTTTTGGCTTTGAAGCTTATGACCCGACTGAAAAAGAAATAAGGAGGATGGTCACGGAGCTTTATGATTATCACGAAAGAATTACAAATTTGCAGTATCTTCCGAGCGAAAAGGAAATCAGGTTCCTCGTCGGAAATCTGCCGGTCCAAATCGACGGGGACGCTTCAGAGGAAATTGAAGTATCAAATTACAAGGATATGGAAAGGATCGAATCAAACAGGATAAGAAGCGGACCTTGCCTTGTTCTTGGGGAGTGTGTTGCGCAGAAAGCTGTGAAAGTGTGGTCTCAGCTCAAAAAATGGGGAAATGATTTTGATCTTAATAACTGGGAATTCCTCCAGGAGTTTGCACACATACAAAAGGAAGTAAAGGCAAAGGAAAAATTTTCAAAAAAAGGGATAGTTCCAATTTTTACTTACATTCAGGATTTGGTCGCGGGCCGCCCGGTGCTTGGGCATCCCTCAGCTGTCGGCGGATTCAGATTAAGATACGGTAGGAGCAGGCTATCCGGATATTCCGCAACTTCAATCCACCCTGCAACTATGATTGTTTTAAATAAGTATCTTGCAATAGGCACCCAGCTTAAAGTCGAGAGGCCTGGAAAAGCAACAGCCATAACAATCTGCGATTCAATCGAGGGACCGATAGTCAAAATTAAAGATGGCAGCGTTATAATAATGGACACAGAGCAGAAAGCAAAGCAATATTCCAACTCAATAAAAGAAATATTATTTATGGGTGACATACTGATAAGCTATGGTGATTTTTTTAACAGGGCGCATACGCTTGCTCCGGCTGGTTATTGCGAGGAATGGTGGGAGCTCGAACTTGAAAAATCAGCTGAAGAATTATTTGGCTCGGCGAACATTTTAAAAATTGCTGAGATGACTAATATAGAAAAAACAATCTTGGAAAAATTAACAAAAAATTATCTTTCGGAAAAACCAGATGCGTTTGTGGCGCTGACTTTAAGCGAGAAATTAAACATACCTCTTCATCCATACTACACGTATCACTGGAAAACAATTTCCAAAGAAAATTTTTTGGATTTGTTGGTCTGGATTGCCTCAGCGAAAATAGAATTTGAAGAAAATGACACCAATAAATTAATTCTACCTAAAAACGAGGTTGGCAAAAGAATTCTTGAGATTTTGGGTGTTCCGCACATTTTTGTTAACAATGAATTTACAATCCTTGAAAAAGATGAAGCGAAGGTTTTCTATAAAATATTTGACCTCGGAAATTCAAATTTTATAGAACAGTTTCAGAAATCTGAAATTGAAGATGTGCTGGAAATAATAAATTCAATATCCGATATTAAATTAAGGGACAAATCTGGAACATTCATCGGGGCAAGAATGGGGCGCCCGGAAAAAGCAAAAGTCAGAAAGATGGACGGCGAGCCACACACATTATTTCCAATCGGGAAGGAAGGTGGCAAGATGAGGTCGTTCCAAAGCGCCCTGGAAACAGGATTTGTGGAAGCGGAATTTCCATCTTACATTTGTATGAACTGCAAGCGTGAAACTGTTTTTGCAAAATGTGACCAATGTGACTTAAAAACGAAGCTGATGCATTACTGCAAGATCTGCGGATATGTTGAGGGCACAAAATGCGTTCACGGCGAGACACATACCTATAAGGCGCAAAAAATAGATATAAACACTGTTTTTAAAAACGTTCTTAAAAAAATCGGCGCAGCGCAATACCCAGATTTAATAAAAGGCGTGAAGGGTACATCAAACAAAAATCATGTTCCTGAACATTTTGCAAAAGGGATTATCCGGGCTAAATTTGACGTCCCGGTTAATAAGGATGGAACAACACGGTATGATATGACTCAGCTTCCAATAACACATTTTACGCCGAAAGAGATAGGCACGTCGGTTGAGGAAATTAGAAATTTAGGATATGAAAAAGATTTGTGGGGCAACGAGATTGTGGATTCGGAGCAGGTCATTGAATTAAATCCGCAGGACTTGATATTACCAAAATGCGAAGATGCGCCTGAACCCGGGGCAGATAAAATACTTTACAGTGTTGGGCTTTTTATTGATGAGCTTTTGGTTTCTTTATACGGCATGAAAAAATTTTATAATTTTCAATCTGAAAAAGATTTGGTTGGGCAATTAGTTGTTGCACTTGCCCCCCACACTTCAGCAGGAATTGTCGGTAGAATTATCGGATTTTCAAAGACACAGGGATTTTTCGCGCATCCTTTGTTTCATGCCGCTACTAGGAGGGATTGCGATGGTGACGAAGCTTCTGTCACTTTATTGATGGATGCCTTGCTGAATTTTTCAAAACAATTTCTGCCCAACACAAGAGGCGCAACGCAGGACGCGCCTTTGGTTTTGACGTCAATGCTAAATCCAACCGAAGTCGATGACATGGCATTTGATTTGGATATTGTATCGAGGTACCCGCTTGAGCTTTATGAGGCCAGCCTGAAAATGGAAATGCCTGCCACTGTTAAAGTTGATAGATTTGCAAGCATACTAAATTCCGGAAACCAGAACGGAGTAATTTATTACACACACCCCACAACAAACATGAATAACGGAATTAAATGCTCGTCTTATAAAACAATCCCTTCAATGGAGGATAAATTAAAGGGGCAGATGGACTTGGCTGACAAGATAAGGGCCGTTGATGCTGCAGATGTGGCAAGGCTCGTCATTGAGAAGCATTTGCTTCGTGACATTAAAGGCAACTTAAGAAAATTCTCAACACAGCAGTTCAGGTGCAGCAAATGTTCTGATAAATATCGCAGGCCGCCCCTCTCGGGAAAATGTCGCCTGTGCGGTGGCAGGTTAATATTCACGGTCTCAGAAGGCTCAATCATAAAATACCTCGAGCCTGCAATTTCACTGTCGAATAAATATAATCTTCCGCCTTACTTAAAACAAGTTCTGGAATTAACTAAAAATAGAGTTGAAGGAGTTTTCGGGAAAGATAAAGACAAGCAGGAAGGATTGGGAAGATGGTTTGGGTAAGTGATATATAGTTCATAATATATTCATTTTTATTCCTGATGAAAATTTAGATACTTTGAATTTTCTTATCTTGAACTTATTTTTAATTTGGATCTTTAGTATATAATCCTCTTCCGAAATAGTATCTAAAGCGATAGTTCCGTATTCTGACGTTTTTCCTTTAAACAAGATTTTATTATTTTGTAATATTTCATAATTTCTATTTTTTAATTTAAAAATCCAAAATCGTGTTAATGAAATTCCTAAAATACAGCCCAAAATATCTTCTTTTAAAAAATGTTCAATTTCATCATGGAACTTATTACATAAATCAAATATTTCATCCTCCGGTTCAAAATTATAAAGAGACGCTAAAAATACATCTTGGTATACTTTTTTCAATTCTTTAACAATCTCTTTTTTAGTGGAACTTCTTTCAATCCTTTCTCTAACTCCTCCAAAATAGAAAGATAATCTTGCAATAAAATCAATCTCAACTTCTTCGAATTCATAAGATGGATAAAAGAAACATCTTTCGAGATACCAATACTGTCTTAATACTTTTCTTTTTTCTCCAAGCAATTTAACAAGTAGGTTTATTTTTGGAGATAATATTTGATATATTAGATAATTCTTATCCATAAATAAACAAAGAAAACCCTTGTTAATAAATTTTGCTTCACGTATACTCAATATTCATATTCAAATCTTCGCCTTGACAAAATTCTTTGCACCGCAGGCAGTGCATTTCATGTAATTCAGGTCACCTTCCCTTACAATCTGCGTGTCAGGCTTGCCGCATTCAATACAAAGGACGAATTCATTTGCATAATGTCTTATCTTGTCATTTATTCTTGATGCAGGAACTTTTGTTCCGAGAATTAATGCTCCTGATTTTTTAATCTCGCCGGGAGTCGCCAGCTCTTTAAGCACATATTTGAGCAAATGATCAACGTCCCTTCTTAATGCGGATGCAATCTGCAAAAAATTTGAAATGATTGTCCTGTTGCCCTGCATATGGCCGAGAACTTTTGGTATCTCGAACCTTTCCTTTATGAAAACCGCTTCAGGCAGGTTTTTTCTCACATCCTCAAGCATTGATTTGTAGTCTTCCATAGAATATAGAAACCTGCATTATTTATAAATCTATTTCTGTAATGGGTGCTAATTAATTTTTTCCCGAAGCCTACCTATTGCGTTTTATGGGCACTGTTAAATTGGTACCCTTAGAAATAATGTCTGACACAAAAAATTGATTGAAATAGTTGTCCGCCGAATATAGTGTCGGATTAACATTGACCATTTATTTACTTCGGACACTATATATTGCTCTATGGTGATTTATTCTTTGATCATACAGGTTCCTTAAATCACGCAGGTTGTCAGCTTGCAATATCCTGCTTACAATTTCCCCTTGTAAAATTCCCTCATTTTTTGCGATAAGTTGCCTAAATGCTTCAGGATTAAATTGTTCAGCTGCCATAACATCCAATTCCCTATGGTAGTCTATCATCTGCAATTCTTGAGCATCGACTGCTGAGTTGAAATCAAATGAATATCGTTTGCAAATTTCAAGAGCGCCAGGCTCGCCAAAAACATGAAAAGCTATCCGCACAGCTCCTTTAACATCTTTAGGCGCGCTTCTTAAATAATTATCAATTGCCCTTTGCGCAAATTGTCCTCTTGAGGCAGGTTCAACATTTAATGGTGAATAATATTTTTCTCTACCTAGAGCAGTTACAGGGGATATATAACCCTCGCATAGGCAAGCTGCCCCCCAATAATCATTTTTTTGTTCAAGATTCCCGACAGCTTTATCAATCCCATCAAATTTTACGGCTATTATTGCAGCTACCGATGCCTGCAAGAAAGGATTAGGCTCATTTCGGGCGCTTCTTAGATAATTTTGAATTGTCCTCGATGTAAGTTTCCTTAGTTCATCGCCGTCTTTATGTCTAACACGAGCTAAATAATCTGCTGTTAATTTATCAAGCTGTAAACATGTAGAAATGTCTAACGTCTGTAAGAACCCATAACCTATATTAGCAGCCTCCTCATAAAATCCGCCACGTTCAAGAATATTAATAACTTCCGAAGTTCCTAGAACATCCTGTGCATTACAGGCGTCTACAATGGAAAAATCTCCCCCTGTTCCTGCAGCACTTATCTGCCCTTCAAGTGTTATTCGGGCGCTTCTTTTATTTAGAAATTCCTTTGGAGATAATATCAATTTTACTGCTCCACTTTGAGATATTCGGCCTAGTAAATCCATTCTTTAAAGTAGATTTATCTGTTTATAAACTTTCCTATTTTGTTATCACTTTGAAATGAATAATAAGAGTTAGAAAGCAGGATTAAATCAACCAGTATACCAAACAAATCTGGGCTTTGTAATTCAAAAAATATATAAATGAAGCGTTCAAGGAAATCAGCATGGTACTCGAATCTTTGTTATTTCCAATTAAGGCGGAAAAAAGGCCTTGGCAGATGTTCTTTCTCGGATTTTTATATGCTTCAGTCGGGCTTTTTGTGGCCTTGTGGATTTTCAAGGATCAAGCCAGCTTAGTAATGGTTTTTATGATTACGATGGCAGCCTTGCCGATTTTCTACAATACGATGAAACTAGAGGAGAGCAAAGACATGATTATCGACACAGAATCCAAAATTCTCAGGGAACACAACAAAGCAATTATCTTTTTGATGTTTATGTTTATTGGAATGACATTTGCGTGCGCTTTATGGTACTCCGTTTTGCCTACAGAAATAATAAACAGTATTTTTGACAAGCAGGTCGGAACAATACAAACCATAAATAACCAGGTTTCCGGTCATGTTATACAGAACCTCAACATTATTACTAAAATATTTTTCAACAATTTAAGGGTACTGGCGTTCTCGGTATTATTTTCTTTTGTTTATGGAGCAGGGGCAATTTTTATCCTGGCATGGAACGCAACCGTTATAGGAGCGGCAATCGGGAATTTTATTCGCTCAAATGTCAGCAGCTACACGAGCTCTTTGGGACTGACGCAAGCCGGAAATTATTTTCATGTTGTTTCAATAGGATTGCTGAGGTACGCACCTCACGGAATTCTGGAAATAGCTGCATATTTTTATGGAGGCCTGGCGGGGGGGATATTGTCTGCAGCGCTTATAAGGGGGCATTTCAGGACGAAAAGATTCCCGGCAATAATGTTTGATTTCTCTGAGCTTATTTTGATTGCAATCGGTTGTCTGGTTGCGGCAGCTTTCTTTGAAGTTTATGTGACCCCGGTTTTATTTTAGAAACTATTATTTTGCCCCAAATTCTCAACAAATCTTAGCAGATATCCATCAGGATCTTTAACAAGAAACTGTCTTAGCTGAATTAATTTATTTTTAACTTTATACTCCCTTTCAAAAGGTTCTACATAAAGCGGATAATCCAATTTATTTAAGGAATCTAATAATTTTTCAATGCTCTTGACTGTAATTTGCAGATGAATTCCACGACCATAAGGATAATCTATTTTTCCAGTATTCCACTCAGGAGTGCTTTGCTCAATCATGATTTGAGTCCCTTCCAAAGATAGAAATGCAAATTTGGATTCCTTTCTTTCGTATTCTAATTTGAATCCAAGGACTTCTGTATAAAATTTCAAGCTTTTTGCAAAATCGAATGCCCTTAATTCCGGAATCAGCGCGTTAAAGTTCATGAAGAGAAATAAATTTGGATTAATTTAAATAATTATTCCAAAACCTTTACTCTGCCGGGCTTTATCTCAAAAATATCGCCGTTCTCAAGCAAACGATTTATTGTCGACTCAGTATCATTTAAACTGGAATTTTTTATTATTGTATCAATATCTGCCCCATCCCCCAAATCCAATTTTTTAATTAAAGTATAAATCTGTTCAAAGGCATTCACGGAAATATTTTTATCAGTGACATCTATTTTTTCCTCTTTTTGCTCAACAGCAATGAGGTCTTTTAATTCAAGTTTTCTTACAGCCATCCAGCCAATATCATTTAATTTTTTTAGAATTTCCGGCATAATGTATTTTTCATTGCCGAATTCCCTTACTCTTCCGACAACCAAAACCATATCTCCGATGTCAACTTTTGAAAATGCGGCGAAAGTTTCAAAACTTTTCAGTAATATCTTTCCTGTGCCGTCATCAATCATCACGCTGCTTAAGGCCTGCTCCTGGTCCGCTTTGTAGACGACAGTTGCTATTAGATTGGCCCTCGAAACAACCACTTCATTTATTTTTATGTAGCCTGCGGAAGTTTCATCTTTCATAAAATTGGAATTCAAAATATCAGAAATCCATACCTTGTAGGCAACCTGCCTTTTCTGGAACGATTTTTGTTCTAAGTCCGGCATTTTATTATAACTTTTTAAAAATATTAAAAAACAACTCAACCCATCAATTTTTATTTTTTTATCGAGCAAAAAATAATGAAACTCGCACTAAGGACTCATAAAAAAATAAAAAGCCCGTCCTTTTGTTATCCTGGTTTATAATTTACCTATGTGACCACGACGAGGCTCATAAATGTCACCGGAACGCTTCAGCCTTTCCAAAGCTTCATCAATTTTTGGCTCATCCAGGCCGCGGTTCTTTGCTTCGGCATACACTTCTTCAATTGGTATCGTCTTTCCTAATTTTGACTCAAGCTCTGTGATTACATCTTTTACTATAAGTATGTGGCTTCTTTGGGATGCACCCACTCCAGTTGCAATCCTGTCGATGTCAATTTTTCCGGTTTCCTTGTCAAAGCCGACCTGCATCAAACAGTAATCCAGAAGTTCAATTGCCTTCTTTGCGTCTTTTCTTGTGACTCGGTCGTCAAGGCGCGCTTTTGCCGATGCCTCGCTTAATCGTACCAGAGCTTCAAGCTGCCTCGCCGAGATGGGGATTGCTTTTATTCCACCTTCCCCGCTGCCGCTTTTCCTCATTTTTAGATAATACTCTTTAATCTCTTCAAGCGCGCCATCAGTCAGTTTGGGAACTATTCTCTGCCGCGCATAAGCTACAAATTTTCTTAGAAGGTTTGTTGATATTTCTGGCTCATTCAAATCTGGAGCCTGATGCAGAGTGAGTATGTGCTTTGCCATTCTCTCGTCGCGTGTTTCATCTGGTAAATCTTTTATTGGAAAAATCAAATCAAACCTGTTAATCAAAGTTGGAGGCATATCAATCTGGTCAGCTATGATTCCATAAGGGTCAAATCTTCCGAATTTTGGATTGGCAGCGGCGAGCACAGTTGTTCTTGCAATCAAAGTTGCCTGAATATTTGCTTTTGAAATGCTGACGGTCTGGTTTTCAAGAGCCTCGTGCATTGCCGCGCGGTCTTCGTTGCTCATTTTATCCATCTCATCGACGCAAATTAACCCGTCGCTGCTCAGCACCATCGCCCCAGCTTCGAGCGCCCAGCCTTTTAAGAACTCATCCCTGACGACAGCAGCGGTCAAGCCGGCTCCGCTTACTCCTTTTCCGCTGACGTACCTTCCTTTTGGCGCGATTTGTGTTATTCTTTTTAGCAATGCGCTTTTTCCCGATCCTGGATCCCCAACGAGCAAAATGTGCATATCTCCTCTGCTAACAACACTGTCACTCCTTACTTTTCGAACCCCACCCATCAGCTGAAGAAGCAACGATTCCTTGATTTTTTCATATCCATAAATCGAAGGTGCAATAGAATTGATTAATTTTTCATATCCTTTCGGGTCATTCGCAATATCCTGAATTTGTTTTTCTTCTTCCTTGCTTATGTTGATTTCGTGGAAAGAATCCTGCGTTGGATGGAGGTGATTTGCATCAATCATCAAGTCAAATCTTGTTGATTTTGCGCCGCTTTTCGAGATAATCGGAACTTCCTTTACAATTCCAAAAACCTCAACTTTGCTTCCGGGAGATGTTCGCTTTTCGCTTAACGGGCTGACCAAATCATCAGTTAATAAAATATTAATTCTCTTTGGCTGCTCTCCGCCTTCGAGATTTTCTGACGCTTCCTCGAGCACAATTCCCTGCGCATCAACAAGCGCTTTGTCGAGCATTACAAATTTTCCTTTTCTGCCGCAGCCGCATCTTGTCGGTTCCTTAAAAGTTCCTTCAACCTGCAGAATGTTCATTATGTTTCCACAAACCGGGCATTCAAACCTTGCTGATGTTACCTGCGGCCTTACATCAGATTTTTGCTTTATAATTCCATTCACGAAAAGAAATTTATTTATATGCTGGCTTCTGATGTTCCTTATCATTACAAACTGGCTTTGCGGAAGGTTGAAGAATCGGATTCTGAAATTTTTCAGTCCTTCAACATCAAATTGCTCTATTGACTTTTCAATCGCTTTGATACTCTCTTCAGGAGAGTCGAGAAGCTCTGAGGCAAGGTCCAAATCATATTTTGATAAATCTGCAAAGTCAATCAGCAGGGAATGGTCCCCCTTTCTTGCATTGTCCAAAAGAATATTGTAATAATTGCTTTCAATAAATTCCTGAAACTTTTTTATCTGTTCGCTTACACTCATTTTTGAACTTAGTGTTGTTGCTTCCATGGTTATTTTATTGGTTCCGTGTTTTATATATTTTGCGTGCCAATGTCCAGTGCTCTATCTAATAAAAACAATTTTGACACTGTAAAAGTAACTAAGCCTTGACTCTTTTTAAGTTTTCAATTAGCTTGTCAAGCGCAGCATGAACCTCTTTCTCGCTTTTGGTTCCTGTGCACACCACTTTTCCATTGCTAAAAAGTAAAAATGTAGCTTTGGCGGCTGTAAGCTTGTAAACTAATCCCGGAAACTGCTCTGGCTCGTATTCTGTGTTCTCGAGCTTCATTGCCAAAGTATTAAGATTCAGGTCCATTCCGACACTTCCTGATGCAACAATGTTTTGAATTTTGATTTCCGGCTTTATAGTTATTTTGACGTTAATTTTTTCCAGGCTCTTGATAATTTTTTTTATGCTCTCTTCAACTTTGTCCATAGAGCGTGCTCCCGTGCACACAACTTTGCCTGAAGAGAATATCAGGGCAGAAGTTTTAGGGTCTTTAATCCTTATAACGAGGCCCGGAAACTGTTCTGGATTGTATTCCGTATTGCTTAGGGTAGCTGCCATCTTTTCAAGCGGAATAGCGTGATTTAAAGATGTCGAAACAACTATATTGACGACCTTTATATCTCTCTTAGTTTCTTTCTTTGTCATATTAAATTACACCCCCAAATAATAATTATTTCAACTGAATAAGCCTTCAAATAGTCTTGAATCGTTGTGGAAGCCCTCTTTGACCTCTGAAAGGCTGTTTGTTTATAAACATTTATAAATGCGGTGTTCTTTATAAATACTTTTGTTTGTCAAAAACCTATTATGGTTTTTGAGCACTGTCGAAATTTATATAAATTTCGAAGTTTAAATAGAATTATTTGAACAGAGAGTTTAAAGGCGTTATGCCTCCTTCATTACGTGTGGAACAATAGTTTTATATAATTAGTTTGGATATTTAAATCCAAAATGTATAGCGATATTGCAATTCCACAAAATAATGAAACAGAGTTTGCTGAGATTGCTTCAAAACTGGGAATAAAAAAACTTTATTTTTTATATGAATCAAATAATTTTTCAGAAGAAAAAATAAACAAGAAAATTGAATCAATAAAAGAGAAGTATAATTTAAACTTTGAATCAGGAATAATTATTAAAAACCAGGATACAAATAAAATAAAAATAAATTCTAAATTAACCGTCGCAAGAAGCTCAGATAAGGACAGATTTCTAATTGAATGCAAAAAAATTAAGATGATTTATGGATTCGAAGGGCTTGGCAGGAAGGATTATCTTCATCAAAGAGCATCAGGATTAAATCATATTATGTGTGAGCTCGCAAGAAAAAATAACATTTATGTTGGATTCTCATATAGTTCATTACTAAATAACGAGGCTAATTCGCCAGTTCTTATCGGCAGAATGATTCAGAACATTAAGCTTTGCCAGAAATATAAAGTCAAAACTGCCATTGGGGCCTTTGCTGAAAACCCTTTTGATTTAAGGGCGCCGCATGACTTATTTAATCTATTTAAAATATTTGGAATGGACGAGGGGAATGTTAAGAATTCTCTTAACTACAATTTATGAATGAAAAACCAAAAGGTTTTAATAGAAGATATTCAGTAAATCTAATTTAAAATGAATATTGTGCTATAAATATTTTTTTATTTATTTTTTAACATGAAAAGAGGAAAAATGGGTGCAACTGTTAATAATAAAATTCGCGCTTTTTCTATTTATGCCCTGATAATACTTTTATTTTCATTGCTTAGGGGAGATAGAATGAAAATTAAAAATAAAAATTCTCGAGAACATCTCATGTTCGTAACATTTTTGATATTTTTGATTAGTCTTAATTTTGTGTATTCAACAGGTGAGTCATGCATTTCCGATTCAGATTGTAACGGAGGTGAGATATGTTCAGGGAGTGTTTGTACTGCACAAAATCTTTGCGGCGATGGAGTGTGCAGTGGAGAAACACCTGTAAGTTGCCCCCAAGATTGCAAGTATTGCGATGATAAATGTGATCCTCAAGGATGTTTTCCCCAATCTTACGGAAAAAGAATATACACTCCATATTTTGGCACTTGTTATCCCTCTTGTGGATTTAAAGGAGGAAGTTGTTTATCCAATCCCAATCAATGCTCATATCCTGTTGTAAATGCTGGTTATGAAACTTGGGATTGTGAAGGATATTGCTGTGTATCATCTTCATCAACAGTAACGGTAACTGCTTCCCATACCCCTCAAAATCCATCAGCGTCGAGTACTGTTGTAATAACTGTAGGATCTTCACAAGTAGTTAATTTCTTAGATATTAATGTTGGAAGTACCGGCAAAGAAACGTGCTTAAATACCAATACTTGTACTTTTAGTTTCCTCGCGAGTGTTTATGGAACTACTTCTTATGATTATTATGGAACCGCAAGATCACAAGCAATTGAATTAGGAAGATCAGGAACAAACACTATAACCTTAGGAGGGGGATCATCACAACTAACAGCAACTCCAAATTCTGTAAATATAGGTGTAGGAGAAAATAAACCTAATCAAGCAACTATTTCAGGCGGCTCAGGAGGTTATAGTATTAAAGAAGCATGCAACAGCGCTATTGCGTGGTGTGATTTATTGGGACCTAATAAAGATTCACTTTACGTCGAGGGAAGAAGTGCAGGCTCAACAGCCATTAAAGTAAAAGACAGCGTAAATGCCGAAGTGACCGTCACAGTTAACGTCGGCACCGGCGGTCCAACTGGATGCGGCGCAAGAGGATGGCGAGATTATCCTAGTTGGGGTCAATGCCAAGAGTGCGATCAAAATCCTCCCGGCTGTGGAGGCAGAGGATGTGGAGAAGCTGAAGCATTCTGTGATGGAACTAATTGGAATAATCAATATTCTCCTTTTGTAAAAGACAGCGACAAGGGAACAGCAACATCTGGCCATGCATGCCCATGCGCAGGAAGCACACAATTATGTAACGGACAACCAAGACCAACAACTCCAGCATGTCCGCAAGGCCAAACTTATCAATGTGTAAATACTCCGCCTGAGACCGGTAACTTTTGGGTATGTAGGAGTGGAACATCAAGCTGCCCAGCATGCAGTCCTCCCGGATCAACAGACGTGAAAGCAAGAGTTTTGAAAGCACAGTCGTGCCTGCCTGTTGGGGCTTCAAGCATGGATTGCCTAGTCACAATTACTAATGGATTCGGCGGATGCTCAATCAGCAGAACGCCGCGTTTTCCAGGCTCATCAATAATCAGCTGTAACAAAATATCTGGATGCGGAACTGGAGCTGATTTATTTAGTATGATAGAAAATGGCCCGGGAAATTGTGTAGGTGCTGCAGGGCCATGGAGATATGAAACTGGTGGGAGTGGCACATGCCCAGCATGCACTTCTCCAGGAACAACAGATGTAAAAGCAAGGGTCTTGCAAGCGCAGTCGTGCATGACCCCAAGTCCTTCAAGTATGGACTGTCTGGTTTCCACGGTTAATAGTTGGGGAGGCGGCCAAATCAAAAGACGTTGCTGCAAGCCAGGCGGAAGTGAACCTCGAGATGATACAATTGACACCCCAAATGGAAGAATTATAGATTTGATATCCAGCTGTTGCGACCTTCCAGAATCGAGATGGGCATATATGGATGTAACAGATGGCGGAGGAATCGATAATGAATTGCCCAAGATAGACTCGGTCACCCCAAACCCAGTAAAAACTGGAGCAACATTGACAATCAACGGCAAAAGCCTCGTGGCAACAGTGCAATATTTTGATTCTGCCAGAGTAATGAGAACATATATAGGGCACACAAATAGTGCAGCAACACAAATAATAATTCCAGTGCCAAGTGATTTTAAGCCAGGGCAATACACTGTAAGAATATACGCCGCGGCTGACAGAATTTCAAATGAAGTTCCAGTAACAGTTATAGCAGGAACTCAGAAATGCTCACCTGATGGATCCGCTTGCGGATATTGCGAAGAAGAATCACAGTGCCTACTCGATCCTCTGACCCCAACGGAAACGCAATGCATCAGCTCAGGCCAGTATTCTGGTGACAATTTCTGCGACAAAGGGCAATGGACGACAAGAACTAAATTGCTTGCATTAAAGTTATTGAAGCTAAAAAGTGCCGACTATGTTTTATTCTGTGATAAGAAAGAAGTTTCATTAAATACTTTACAATACTTAACTGCTTCAAGCCAGGACGCATATACTGCATTAAGCAATTTTGATCCGAATAATTTCTGCGTGCTGAAAAACAATAATGCGGTAATCGGCGGGGCATCATTAAATGGAAATCTAAGCACGAATTCAGGAAGCATTAATGTTTTTGGAGTTACCAATTGTAATGGCGCAATGGCATTTAATGATAACCAATATCATCCATGTGGCTCAAATAATGTGTGGTACAACAACGGACTTAACAGCATTATTTTTAGCAGTACTTCCATTTCAATAAGTTCTGATCAAGAACAGACTAGCTTTATAGTCAACATTATTCAATCAATAATTGATGCTATTAAGGGGTTGATAATAAAATCGCCTTATGACGAATCCTACTTGAATAGCATCATGAAATTCCGACAGCTGTATATGAGCATACAAGGCAGTAAATCTATAATGGGCTCAATGGATTTCAACGGGCAGCAGTATCTTAACACCGTCATAGAGTACCGAGGCTTTGATGATAACCTGTGCGTCTTAGTGGATAGCTACAACGTGGCAAATTCAGATCCCTCTTCTGGAATAGCGTGCGCGCAGAAGGGGCAAGATTTCTACGTGCTTGCCCAGGGAAGCCAATTTACAAAATTAAATCCTGATGATGTATGGCTGGATTTAACCTCCAAGTTGAGGATAAAATGAAAATAAAATCACTCAAATCACAGATTACAATGATGATTATAGTCGGGTTAGTGTTATCCATATTAATTGGAATTGTATTTTACATTTCTAAATCTACTGTCAAGAAAACGATACAGCAAGGAGTGAAAACAACACAGAGCACTGCTCTCGACACACAGCCGATTAAGGAGTTTGTGTCAAAATGCCAGGACAAGCTCGCAAAAGAGGCAATCACACTTATAGGGAAACAGGGTGGTTACATATACAAAAGCCAGGGTGGAGATTTAATTGATTATTCAGGCAGCGATCAGGGCATATTCTTCATCATGTATGGGGGCAATAAAGTTGCTTACAATATCGAGCAGCCTCCCATTTATTTGATAGCACCTTTTTCTTCAACACCTCCAGATTATCCGTGGATAAGTTTTCCTTACAAGGACTCACAGTCCAATGATCAAACATTTGACGGAATTTTTGGATTGAGCAATATGCCTCCATTAAATAATTCTCAAGGGCCTAACTCAATTCAATCACAGATAGAAAGTTATATCGATAATAAAATGGGAATTTGCGCAGATTTAAAAACATTCACAAATGAAGGTTACGAAATCAGCGTAAACAAAAGCAAAACAACTGCCACTATTGCAAGTTCTGATGTGAGAATAAAAACCTCAATGCCGATTAGAATAATAAATAAAGCAACGGGCGAGCAAACCTATATTGACGCATTTTCAACATCAGTCAATGTAAGGGTTCAGGATATTTATTATTTTGCGAAAAGTATTTTAAGCAACGATGTTACGAAAATCAATTTTGATCTTAAGGATGTTGCCAATAATAAGAATTCTTTCAGAATAGAAGTTCTGGATAATATTTTTTCGAAAGATGACATAGTAATAATTACTGATGACAAATCGCAGATATCTGGAAAACAGTATGAATATAGACTTGCCAGAAAGAATAGGGCTCCTGCGCTTTATTACATAAAGGAGAATATAATCCAACTTCCGCGAGATTATATGATATACCAAGATGACCTTATAAGGGGGTCGGAACTGAACGCTGAAGACCCTGATGAGGATTCTGTAAGGATAACCATTACGGACCAGCTCAATCCAACAGGAAACACTCCAGCAGGAAACCCTCCTGGAGCAAAGCTTTTTGGTCGGGAAAAATTCTTTGTTGTGGTATCTTATTTTGATGCTTTGCGAGCTTCGGATAGCACACTCGATTCGGATTTTACATATTTAAAATCAAAAGGAGTAGATGGAATAAGAATATTTCCGAATTGGTGGAACTGGAATAACGGCGATCGCCAAGCTGCAACTGACACTTTGATAGACGAAAACGGAAATCTTAGACAGAGCCAATTAGACAGGTTGAAAATTGTTTTGGACAAAGCAAAAAACAAAGAATTTATTGTGGATGTAAGCTTTGCAAGGGAAGTGGCAGGGCAAGAGGTTATAGATATTAACGAATATAAAAATGGAATTATAGAGGCCGTAGGCATGATAAAACAGGACGGCTACAAGGATATACTGATTGATATACAAAACGAGCATAATGGGGGAATAACTTATCTAAGCGACAATGATGTGAAGGATATAAGGGACGATATAAAGCAAATTGCTCCTGATTACCCCCTTGGAGCATCAATTGCTTACGACGCATCTACTTCTTATGCCATAGATGCAGCTAATGTTGTAAATCTTGATGTGATTTTGTACCATGATCCGCGCACTGCCGATTGGTACCAAAGAACAGGGCAAGTGGTCAATGAGCTTAAGGTTTCTGGCAAGCCAGTCTATCTGGAGGAGCCGGAAAGATGGATGCCGGGAAGTTCCCTGACCAGCAACGACTTTATGACTGCGATGACGCAGGCAAAATCCGCAGGAGCCGCTGCATGGACATTTCACACAGAGGCAGGGTTTGACCTTAGATCTGACTCATTGCAATCACAACTAAGCAGTGTTGAGCGCGAATTTTTAGATTCAATCAATGGACTCCAGCTCAACCCGATTGGCATAGGATCTAATCTGCCCGTAATGCTTGACAGGCCGCAAATAAAATTTAGAATAGAGGCAAGCGACGGAATTTTATCAGATTATCAAATTATAACGGTAAACCAAGAATGAAAATCGACAAAATATTTCTAACAATATTGGCAGTTTCGATATTCTTGACAGCATCAAGTATAGTATACTCCCAGTCTGGTGCAACAGTGCTTGGATGCTGCACTAATCCAGGAGCGGGAGATAGATCATGTTCCAGTCAAAGGTTAGTCCAGCTTGATGAGGAATGCTGCCCGAAACCTGAATCAAATTTTCTGAGCTATTATAAATCAGCGCAAAATCCACAGGGGCCGGCTAATTATAATGAATGTTCTTCAAATTTTTTCTTTGTGAATAGAGACTGCGGAACAGTAAATGCGTGCGCGCTTGGATGCTGCTGTTCCAATACTGGTGGAGTGTTAGCCCCTCAAAGCCAATGCACCGGCACCGGCTCAACATTCTATGGCGGGACAACAATCTGCAGCGAGGTTTGCGCAAATCCACAATGCAATGATAACCTTGACAACGATAATAATGGGTGTGCAGACTTTAACGGCGCAGATACGGGATGTAGCAGCACTGCAGACAATGAAGAATCCGGAGGCAGCTGCAGTAATATAGCTGGAGCGTGCCTAAACCCAGCCTATGTTCCGAAACTTACAAGCTTTGAGATTAGGCCAGTCAAGGGAGAGAAAAGATTTACAATGTCGTGGTCTGATGAATGCAGTGCAGGAGCATCATTTTATGAAATTTTTAAATGTACGGGCTCCGGATGCACAAATTTTGCATTGATCGGCACATCGACTGCCGCAACATTTGATGATTCGTCGGACCTTTCATTCGGAGTTGCTTACACTTATCAGGTTAAATCACATTATACCCTTCAGGCAGCCACTCCGATAATAAACAAGACAGCATCGCTGGGAAACATAGAATGCCTTGGCAAATTTTCAACGAACAATTTTTGCGCAAATAATTCGGCTTATGCCTGTGACAGCTTCAACAAGCTTATACTCAGTGTGAATTGCAATTCTCCAAAAATTTGTTCTATAAATAACAATGTCCCGGTGTGCATTGCAAGAAGCAATTGCAGCATTGGAAACCCTTTTGGACTCTTTGGTGCACGAAACGACTGTGAGGTTGGAAAATACTGCTTTTATGATAAATCTTTTTCTACCGTAAACTACTGCTTTGGGTGCGAGCCTTCAATGTCGTGCTATGACTACAAATCACAGCAGACATGCACACGTGATAATTGCGGAGTTGGAAGCTGCATGTGGAAAAATATTGGAAATGATTTTGACGCCGGAGCTTGCGTAAGCACAGATGAATATAACTGCAAGTGGTGCGTTGAAAAGGGAACTTCGTCGATTGGAACTAACAGGGTTTTTAATAATATATTTGATGTTTGCACTCTGGAAAAATCAAGAGCGTTATCCCAGGGAAATTTTAGATGCTATTTTAACAATGGCGTGGCAACCTCATGCCAGGATATGGGTTGCAGGAGCTATGATCCCTCACAATGCTCCAGCGAGAATATACAGCACGATGAGAACAATAATCTTATAAATCCTTCAGGCGATGAATGCGGCATTAAAGTATGCCAAAATATCGGAAACCAGTGTGTGAAGAATGCAGATGGTGACAATGCATCTGACTGTATGGAGGATTTATGCGAAATGGATTATTTTGCACCAAATACTACTTTAATTCCTATAATCAAACAAGGAGTGATTGACAGTTTCAACATTAACATTTATGACAAGCTGAGCGCAAATAGTTCACCAAATCTTCAGAATTCAGGTAATTATTCGACGTATATATGTGTAGAGCCATGCGGACAGCAAGGTCATCCATATGACAATTTTACAACATCCAGAAAACTTATTTTGAGCGGCCTTGGCATTTTTGACGGTTCCAGCGGAAGCAAAATTTTATCGTTGCAGGAAGGGAACAATGTTGTAAGGTACTATTCACAGGATCCCGCAAAAAACCTAGAACAAGTTAAGAGTATAACGATTGAGGCGCACAGTAACTCCTTGAACCCACACGTTATAGGAATAAACGTCACTGGCGCATCAAAAATCAATCAGAAATTTATTACAAGCAATTCCAGGCCAACTATCACAGTTTTATTTTTAGACCCAGCAATCATAACCTTTGCACGAGTTGTGAATAGGAACACCGGTTTTATGGTTCAGCTGCAGCCAAGCAGCGAGCTCAATAATATACTGAACTTGAACATCAATCAAAATATTCCTGATGGAGAATACACTTTTGAGCTGAATGCGAAGAACCAGAACAATCTGTTCATGAATTCTCTGTACACGGCGGCAATAATTGTTGACACAACTCCACCGACACTTAATATTACACCAGCAACCGGAGCGATATTAAATTTGACTCCTGTGAACGTCCTGCTGGCTTTCAGCGAAGAGGTAGTTTTGAGCACTGCAAAAATAAATTTGGCTGATATTAGTGGTTCTTTTTCCACCAACAATAAGAAAAATTATGTTTCTTCTTTGAACCTTAGCGATGGAAATAAAGTCCTTGAAGTATCCGCAAAAGATTACGCAGGAAATCAGGTAGGCCGAACGTCTACATTTATAGTTGATGCTTATCCAACGCAAATTAGCCTGTCGCAGCCACAATTTGGAGTATCTCCCACTTACAATTTTAACATAGCCGTGCAAACCGACAACAATGCGCAATGTAGATATGAGCTTGACAACAACCTAGATTTTGAATTCATGAATACATTTTCGTCCACTGGCGGAGTTATACATATTATTCAAAACTTTAACAGAATAACCGTAGGAGATACAAACGTGCATAAATTATATGTTAAATGCCAAGCATCAAGGGGATTAGCTTCAAATATATTTGACCTCAGCGTTGACACGTCCCCGCCTCAAATCATAAACTCATTTGCTTATCCCAACCCTATCATAGAAAGACCAATTAGAACCTCTCTAACAGTCCAGACAGATGAGCCTGCGATATGCAAGTACAGCGCCAATACAAACGATTTCAACAGCATGGAAAATAAATTTTATGGATTTGACAACAATACTTTCCTGACTATAATTAGGCAGCAAATAGAACTAGCTAATGATGGAGTATACGTTTATTATGCAGCGTGCAAAAATAAAGCCCAATCCGTTTCAAACACTTCCCAAATAAACTTCAATGTAAATCTTGCCAGCCCACTGAATGTTATATCCCATACTCCTTTATACTTTAATACCAGCATTATTGTTTTGGCTGTAGAAACAAATAAACTTGCGCAGTGCAAATATTCAGAAACGGATCCGACAGTTCAAACTGGTTTTATATTCGGAGCGCCTTCTTACGGCCATACGGTTCAACTTACGCTTCCAACCGGAAGGCACGACTTTTATGTCGCATGTAAGGACCAGTACCTTCAACAGTGGTCGAGCCCGTTGAAAGTGAGCTTGATTGCGGACCCAACTCAGCCCATCATGCTTTTTGTGAATGACACAAGCACGCTTGAATTTGCAGTCGAGAAAACATGCAATACCGATAAACTCAGGGTAAAATTCCTTGGAGAAGATCCGGAATCCGGAATTAAAAATTACTTTTATTCAATCATAAAGAATAATCTTCCCATAACTCCGCTTACAGACGCTTTCAATGGAAACGAGTGGATATGGGTACAGAATTTAAGTCTTCAGGACAATTCGTTATATTTCTTTAGCGTTCAGGCTAAAAATTATGCAGAACTTAGCAGCGCGCCTAAAATAAGTGACGGAATAACTGTTGATACTTCGGCATGCATGCCGGCTGCGCGATGCCAAGATGGAGTAATAAATCAGGCAAATGAAGAGTGTGATAAAACTTCGTTTGGATCGATTAACAGTTGCCTTAATTATACCAATTTCGTTGGAGGTCACTTGCAGTGCAATATTAACTGCCAGCTTGACACTTCAGGATGTGTTAAATTACCTGACTGCGGCAACAATAGACTTGATCCAGGAGAAAGCTGCGACGGCAACCTATTTGGTGCAATTAATTCATGCACAAATTTTAGCACGTTCAGTGGAGGATCTTTAAGATGCTCTCCAACAACCTGCCAACTTGATACTTCATTCTGCACAGAAAAGCCAAAATGTGGAAACAGTGTAATTGATTTAGGAGAAAGCTGTGACACGTTCAACTTAGGGCCACTAAGCGGAAAATGCGTTGATTACAACCCATCAACATTTACTGATGGAAATTTATCCTGCAATTCATGTAAGATTAATACATTAGGCTGCCAAGGCATTCAAGGCTCGTGCGGAAACGGAATAATCAACATTGGTGAAACATGCGACGGCATTAATTTTGGGCAGATTAAAGGTTGCACAAACTTCACCACTTTTAACGGTGGAACGCTAAAATGCGACGCTTCAAATTGCCAGCTTGACACTTCGTCCTGCATAGAAAAACCAAAATGTGGAAACACTGTAATTGATTTAGGAGAAAGCTGTGACTCCAATAATTTAGGTCCTTTGACCGGCAACTGCATTGATTACAGCTACGACTTTAACGCCGGCACATTAAACTGTACTTCATGTAAATTGGACACGGGTGCTTGCTCACGGGCGTCTCTGTGCGGAAACAACAGGCTTGACACCGGAGAGACCTGCGACGGCACTAAATTTACTTTGAGTGATTTAACCTGCAATAGTTATAATTCTAATTTCCGAAATGGAACTTTAGTGTGCGGCAGTTCCTGCAGCATAAGCACTAGGAATTGCAATTCGAATGTGACTGTTCAGCCTCCGATTACCTGCAAGGACAACGGAACGTGTAAAATAAATGATGCATGCGATGATAGTTCCGATTGCGAGAGCAGATACTGCGATTCAAATAAAAAATGCCAGACACCTTCCTGCACAGATGTAACCAAAAACCAGGATGAGTCGGATATTGACTGCGGTGGAAGCTGCGCAAAATGTGAAAGTAATAAAGCATGCAGGTCAAGCAGTGACTGTCTGGCAGGCTCGTGCAATTTTGGAATGTGTGGCTCCCAAGAATTATGCCTTGATGGAGAATTAAGCCCTGGCGAAACTGACATAGACTGCGGCGGGCAGTGCCCAAAAAAATGCTCTGAAGAAAGAAGCTGCGAAGTTGACGCAGACTGTCAGTCTGAATTAGTGTGTAGGTATTCACAATGTAAGCAGCCTGCCCTACCACAACCACAAAACCCAACGGAGACGGACACAGACGGAGACGGAATGACCGACAACTGGGAAGTTGAAAATGGATTAAATCCTAATGATCCCAATGACGCCGAGGCCGATGATGATAAAGACGGTCTGACTAATCTCCAGGAGTTTAAATTAAAAGACACGTACAGCAGTAGTGCTGATCCTCACAATGCAGACACAGACGGTGATGGAATCAATGATGGAGATGAAGTCCAGGCTGGTACAAATCCCCTTGATGCAAAAGATTTCACAAAATCAAGCAAAACAAAAATTATATTATTTATCCTCGGTGCAATAATCTTGATTTCCGGTTTTGGCTATTTGGCGTACAATGCAGTTCAAAAAAGAAAAGAAAATGAATTTGAAATTCCGAGACAAAGAGAATTACCCAGACAAAGAGAATCTCCTGTAATCCCTCAATCGCCCAGGCCTGCACAGCCTGTTTTCAGGCCAAGACTAAATTATGGTGCAGATCAAATGCGGATAAATGAATCCTTAAGGGCAAAACAGCAGCAGATGGATTTGGAAAGAAAAAGATTATTTGAGCCTTTTGGAGCTGTAAAGCCACAAGCACAAAAAACACAACAGAGTGCACCAGAAACACAAAAAGAAGAGCAAAAAGCCAAGCCTAAGAATAAAGAAATTAAGCGTCAACATAAACCAAACAGAGAGAGTAAGAAAAAAGTCCGTCCCAAAAAGTCGAAAGAAGATGTATTTATTAAGCTTCAGGAAATAGCAAGAGAGTCAAAAAATAAAATAAAAGGAAAGAACAAAAATGCAAGTGCAAAATGAGGAAATCGCAGCTCTATGGCCAGATTTTTATTTACATCCTGACGATACTCCTAATATTTTTTATTCTAATTTATGGATACAACGCAATTTCTAATTTTAAAGGCAGGACTGAACAGATAGTTTCATTGAAACTTGGCGAAGAAATCAAGAATTCTGTGCAAAGCATAACTCCAGATTTTGGAAGTGTGGTTAAAAAGGAACTTGACATTGGAGGCGCTTCTGAGATATGTTTTGTTGAGAGCTATAATATCCCTAGCCTTCCAATTGATACAAGAAACAAATATCCCTTAATACAGGATAGCGTGGACTCGAAAAGCGGCAAGAATGTTTTTTTGGTCGGGAAAAATGCCGAAACATCTTTTTATGGTGGAATCATTTCAGTTGAGCCGGACCTACTCTGCATTGCTCCAAAGGGTGGAAGAGTAAATTTGAAATTGGAAGGTATGGGTGACCATGCTGATATAACTAAGTGGACTTAAAATGAGAAATAAAAAAGCCTTTGAGATACAGTTCAACTGGATTTTTGTGCTTATAGCTGGAGCCGCAATACTGGTAATTTTCTCATTGGTAATATTCAAGCAAAAAAGCTTATCTGAGCAATCTACAAACAGCATTGCGCTTAGAAGCATAGAGTCTGTTGTCGCCGGCACCAGCGTCAGCACAGACGTATCAAGCTTGATAACTGTGCCGGATTTGAGCATAGGAGTTGACTGCGGCAAAATTTCAATAGGTAAAATTTCAAAGCAGTATCCGCGGCTGGTTTTATTTTCTCCGTCATTAATAAAAGGCAACAAGATAATCGCGCAGACTTTATCTTTCAGCGCGCCTTATAAGTCTTCAAATCTCCTTTTTATGACGAGCCAGCAGATAAAATATATTCTTATAGGTGATTCACCTTTAATTAAATCTATAAACAAATCATTGTCATCAGAAATCAATAAGGAAATTTTTTCTTCCTACGACCCGTCAAAGATTAAAAATTCCAATAATTACAAAGTTCGGTTTGTTTTTGACAATATAGGCTCATCACCCCTCACTTTTCCGAATTCATTATCAAAAATGCCCGACGGCGATGTTACGGCATTGAAAATAACGGGAAATTTAGATAATGGGGTGATTGATTTTTACGAGAATAATGCCGGATCTTTTGTGAACAAAGGCACATCCTATTATATAGGGAAAGCGGCATTGATAGGTGCAATTTACGCGGACACCGTGGAACATTATGAATGTAATATAAAGAATGTTTTTGCAAGGCATGGTATTGTTAGTGACGTGTATCTCAGCAGAACTACTGACTTGAACAATGATGCCTTTTTGAGTTCGGAATGCAAACAGGCTTATTCAACTTCACTCTCGCTTATATCTAATATAGGAGCTGCGTCGAGAAATCTCGCGCGTGCCACGCCGCTATCGCAATCGGATGTAAACATAATTATTGGCTCTTCTGATCCGTTATCAATTCAAAATAAGGAAACTCAGAAATTTTCCTGCCCCCTTATTTATTAAAATGAATAATAGAAAAGCCCAGATACAGATTTTTGAGACAATAGCCGTATTAGTTGTATTTTTCATGCTTTTAGGGATAGGATTTATTTTTTATACAAAAGTTATTAGTAGCAATATTGAATCTGACACGGCAGAAATCTCCCAAAGCAAATCTATTTCAATAGCCCAGCGCGTCATGTTTCTTCCGGAAATACAATGCAGCGAGGATAGCGTTCCGAAAGAGAACTGCATTGACACTTTGAAATTAGATTCAGCAATTTCTGTCATCAATAAACCTGAGAATTCACTTTACTATTACGATTTATTTGAATTCAGTGACATAAGTATAAAAGAGATTTATCCTTCTTCCGGTGCCGCAATTCAATTGTATTCTAAATTTACAACTGACTATAAAAATAAATTTCAAACAAATATCCCAGTTGCCTTGTATGACCCTAAAACTAAAATAAATAAATTTGGATTAATTAGCATAACGACGCAAACAAAATGAAAAAGGCTCAAACAGAGATATTGGGGCTTGCAATTGTAGTTGTTCTAGTGATTATCGGGACTATCCTTGTTGTAAAATTTGGATTTACCAAATCAACAAATGTTAGAAATGATTTTACAAGCTCACAGGAGGCCTCTAACATACTTAACACTTTTTTAAAAACATCAGCTCCAGATTGCTCCCAGCTTACTATGACGGAATTATTGCAGGACTGCGCGCAGGGAACCGGATTAGTTTGCAGCAATGGTGAAGACTCGTGCAGTTTCGTCAAATCTGCCGCTACAGCAATTCTTTCAGGAACTATCGGCGCTGAAAAGAAGAAATATGAATTTCTAGCGTGCAGTAACTTTAACATGAAAGAAATAAAATGCTATGATACACCTCCTTTGGTTGAAATTGGACAATCTTGCCCAGGGCAGAAAAAATTGAAAATATTTCCAATACCAATAAATCCAGGGACAATTTACGTTAAATTGGAGATTTGCAATTAAAAGGTAATATGGGAAAATATATTTGAAAAAATGAAGTTATAACTAACTCATTACAAAACATAATAATCTACGAATAAAACTTCCTGCTATGTAAAATCCAAAGAGGAGACATGTTTAATGCCGTAGTTGCACAATATTAATTCCCTCCCTTACGAATTAAAGTTTTGGCCGTGTGTGGGAACTTCCGATATATTTAAATATAACTTCCTTTACAAGTTGCCTAATAAAGAGGATAACATGAGAAAAAAAGCGCAGGGTATGTCTATCAACGTGATTATCATAGCTGCCATTGGACTGGCAGTTTTAGTTGTTCTGTTCGCTATATTCACAGGCAGGCTTAACATATTCAGCTTGGGTATTTCAAAGACCGCATCCTGTGAGAATGCGTGCAAGGCACAGGCGAAAGGATTTGGAACAGAATCCAATGATGCTGCCTGCAGGGCAGATTCAACTGGAACGAGAACCTATGTTCCGGGTAAATATGACGATGTGCCAGCCGGGGGAGCATGCTGTTGTGTCCCATCCTTTAATTAAACCAAATATTTATATATCTGATTCTCTAAAATTCTTGTAATGGTTGGAGTTAATCGTAGGTCGCAAGGAATGCCGGTAAATGTAATAATTATAGCAGTTCTTGCCTTGATAGTATTAGTCGTTCTGACTATTATATTTACTGGCAGGATTAGGATATTTTCATCAACTTTGGAAAGTTGCCAAGCAAAACAAGGGCAGTGTGAAACTGGCCCTTTTTGTTCATCCAACAAGGCACTTGTTACTGGAACCAACTGTCCGGAAACAGCACAAGACAAACCTAATAAAAAAATATGTTGTGTTCAAGTATTAAATCCATAATTTGAATAAAATGCAATCTCTATTTAAAAAATCCCAATCAAGGAATGTTTTTGTATGGATTATAGGCCTTGCGCTAGCTATACTATTTCTATTGGTAGTAGGGAGGGTTTTAGGTGTCCTTAGGCCAAAGTAATAAGGGAATTGAATGGAACTTTCTGATTGAAATCCTTCTCCTCCTAGTTGCAACAACTCTAATAATTACAATATTTACTATAGCGGCAGGAAGGGCTGACGACAAAACATCAGAAAATCTTTGTAGGGGATTTAACGCGATAAGATATGCTACTCAAATTGGGGAGGGTAAATTGAGTATAACTGCTGCGCCTAATGCGTGTAAAACAATAGATAAAAAAGATGTTCCTAGCAAAGATTATAAGAACAATGCCGATAGCACTAAGGACGGCGCCCAAAAAGAAATCAGAGATTTAATGGCAAGGTGCTGGTGGATGTGGCTTGAAGGAAACCAAAAAAATATGTTTGATAAAAGTTTTTATAACTGGCAAAATGGATGTTTTATATGTTATACTTTTTCAACTGGCAAAGATGTGGGATATATGAAGTATGAGGATCTTTCGACATCTCTAAATCAACCTTATTATGCTGTAGATAAGACGGATAGATGTGCTCCTTTAGGCCAAGGAGGGAAGTGTATGGATTCTTGCACCGAACCATTTACAACAGAAGTACCCTCGAGCAAGTGCAATCCTCAAGAAAGTTTAGCTGTAGAAATGGGCAACAAATTAATTAATCCAGACTCAACGACAGGTTCAAACTCAAAAACCGATGGGAAAACCAGCACAGGAGTTCAAATAAGAAAATGCTGCGCTGCCGAAAATGAATGTGAAAATCGGGGTGGGAGATGCCTGCCTAAGCCTGATCAAGTTTATTCGGTTCCTTATACAGGCTGGGCGTGCAAGCAAGGTCATTGCTATTTGGAACCAGACAGAATGGCATCTTATCTTGATTACATACAGGGAACAAGAGGAGCAGGCGGAGGCGCCGGAAAAGTTCTTTTCTTAAATGAGGGTGGAATCAATCCCAGAACAAAATATGCAATTACTTTTGTAAGCCCTGGAGATAGTTCATGGAACTGGAATTTTGTTGTTAAAGCTGGAACAGCAGCAGGAGCTATAGGCGCGGGTATATTATTACAAGCAGTTCCTGTTATTGGCACTGTTGGGGGTTTGACCATGGCGGCTGTAGCATCCTACGAGTTAATATCAGCAGGAAATCCATCTGAGTATAATTATATTTTTGTATCAAGCTACGATAGTGTGAAAAACCAATGTGAAATAGAAGCAGGAGCTGGTGAAAAATAATTTCAAATAAATCTGCAATAATAGAAAGCACTTTAATTAAAGCTTTAATAGCATTAGCTATATTAGCAGTAGCTATTGGGTTATATGTAATATTCAGCGGAAGATCCAGTTCGATAATTAAAAGTATTACGGATTTGTTCTAAAATGGCAGAAGCAATTCTTGGAAAAATTATTCAATGGGGTCTTTTACTTATTTTTCTATTCATCGTTATGTTTGCGTTTCTCAATCCAAAATTTGGCCTGATGCAGAAAATTGGAAAAGCATCACTAAGTTTTGAAAGATTTCTTCCCGACAGTCCAAGCAAAGATGTGGCTGCAGACCAATCCCTGCCAAAAGAAGCGACAAGCATCCAGCAAAGGTTTCTCAGTGAAATCTCAACATATTCTGACAAAAGCAATTGCCTGCTAAGATTTAGCGATCTTTCAGGCTTAGAGGATACAAAACTTGAACTTGTCAATTTCGAAGGCAAAATTTCTTCCAGAATTCAAAAACCTACAGGACAAAAGTTAAATCCCATTCCAACGGGAATAAATGTTCAGCTTTGCAAAATTAATGCAGAGGAGCTGTATAATTGCTGCCTTAAAAATAATGAAGCTACAGATTGTAGTAAGTGCGGCTCACAAATATACTCAACGATAAGTTCTGTGTTATTATCAAATGATAAAATTGTATTGAGCAGCCTTAAGTCTGGGGAGTATAATTATGCAAAAGGATTGATATTTAAGCCAACTGCAGATAGAACGTGTTTTATTCCTGTGTATTCAGGATGGTTTACCAAACCCGGATGCGAGGCATCAGGGGATAAGTTAGATGATGATTGTATTACAGATATAGAGATAAAAATTTCAAATTGTGGGGAATCAAAGTCATGTAAATCACCCAATCTCTGTGTATCTGCTCCTGAGTGTAGTGGCTCGGTAATAACAAACGAAGCATGCCAAAATGACCAAGTATGTTGCGCATTTAACTAAAATGAAAAACAAAAGAGCTTCTGAATCAACGATATGGCTTGTTGTTGTAATTGCGCTTCTTTTACTTTTTTTCCTTATATATTCCGGAGTGCTTGGAAAACTTTACAATAAGATATTTTCAGGAACCAGTAAGCAAATAGACAGTACAAATGATGATGATAATGACGGCGTTGCAAATTTTATGGACAAATGCCCTGGAACAGATACTGGTGAACCCGCAGACCAATCCGGATGTTCCTCGGGACAAAAAGAAAATAAGAATCCCTTAATCTAACATGAACAAAAAGAAAGGAATGGCAATAGAGGCCCTTATGAGGATCATAATAGCAATCATACTTCTTTTTATAGCGATCAAGGTTGGCCAAAAAGTGGTAAGCATTTTTGCAGGAAGTGATGCGCCAAAGAGCCTCGAGGATTTTACACAAGAGCTTAATGACCCTAATTTTAAGAACGGTGACTCCAAATCTACTTTTGTGATTTTAGATCCTGATATGGCAGTAATCGGTTTCAGCAAAAGTGCCACGGAATTTAGATGCTATGGCTGTCTTAATGACAAAGAATATTCAGGCAAACTGATTTATTATTCAATGAAAAAGCCTGCTTATTCTGAGTGCAGTGACAAGGCGTGCGCATGTGTTTGCTTAAGTGATTTTAGCGCTTTGCCTGCTTCAGAGGGAGAAGCAAGAGAGTTATACTGCAGAAAATTTTATTGCAGGACATTAACAACAGATATTGCTTCTGATCTTTCGCTTCAAGGTCCAAGAAAAAGGTCTGGGGTGGATTTGCCTTCTTACCCTTATTGGCAAAATGGATTTATGTTTGTCAGGGCAACTAGTTCGAGTACACCTTCAAATGGAATGAATCCCCCCAACAGCGATAGAAAACAGGCAATCTGCATTGCAAAAATTAACAGAGGTGGAAATTTTTATTCTGCAGCACTTCCTTTGGCCTGCGCCAGCTAATAAACAAAAATATTATAAATTGAGGATAAATTATTAATTCTATGAAAAAAAGAGGACAGCTCGTAAATAAGGCTCTTATAGTTTTAATCACTTCTGCCGTAGTTATAATCACTTTTTATTCCGCTGGCAAAACGTATGGGAACAAAGAAGCTTATTATAGGCTGGCTGTAGCTAAAGACATAGCGCTTACAATAGATTATTTGTATTCTATTCCGGGAGATGTGGAATTTATTTATCCCAATGAAGTATCTGACTATGACATTGAAATAACAGATAATTCAGTAAGAGTTTATCAGCACGGTTCCGGAAAGCTTGACGCGACTGCTGGAATTTATGGGTATGCTGGAACATCTTACGATAAAATAAACACATTTGTTTCAGGACCGAAATATATCGAGATTAAAAAAACAGGGAACACAATTACAGCGATTGGCCTGCAGGATAAAACAATCTGATTTAAAATACGATGATACAAACTATTTTTACCAAATTCATAAAATCAAAAAAAGCAGAATCCCAGCTTTGGGCACCCGACACTATGCTTTTTTGGATACTTTATGGGATAGTACTGGGGTTTGTTGCGGTTTTTTTTGTTATAATTGTTGCAAAAACCGGCTCGGAACAAGCAACTATTTACGGCAACCTTGAAAGCATGTATCTTTCGCAACGATTCCTTAAATCGCCTGAGTGTTTTTCGTATAAATATGATGGGATATTAATGGTCAATACAATAGATGCTAAAAAATTTACCAGTGAGCAGATAAATAGCTGCTACGACCCGAAGAATTTGGAAATGGCTGCATTTAGGATAACCCTGAGTTCAACTTTAATAAAATCTTTTGAGCCCGTGATGACGAAAAACTGGAATACTAATAGAGAATACGCGCAAAAACCTGCACCGTACAATGTATTAGTTTACTCTGATGGAAAATTTTACAATGGTGAGCTAACAATTGAGATACAAAATATCTAAAAATAAAAAAGGGATAGGGATAGATGATGCATTGCCGCTTATAGTTTTTATACTTATTGCCGCTTTTGTAATTTTTGTTTTCCGCATATATGATAGCACAAAACTGGATAAAACAATCAAGAGCATTCAGCAGCCAAAAGACGAAATGTATGGCCACGAAATCCTGATCAATTATCTGTCACAAACTGATTCGAAAGGCAACAGCAAAGCAAAAATTATTTCCGAGCTTTACGTTGGGGGGGAATATGACCAAATAAGTATAGATCTTCAGGCATATTTCAAATCCAAGCTTGAGCCAATAGCAAGATGGGACATTGATATTGTTACAGTATATAATGAAAATGTACTTTCTGTAAAAGGGGGATTTTCACCGAATGCAGACAAGCGCTTTATCAATTCAATAAAAATCCCAATTAATTCCCAAAAACCAAATTACCTTAGTATTCGACTTTTTATGTCAAGGGACTTGCCAATTGATTTTTATTCTGCAAAGGTTGGATAAAATGCTAAGAAGAAACAAGAAAGGTATTGGATTAGAATGGTATATGCTTATTGTTGCAGTTTTCATAGGTTTTACGACCTTTTTTGTATATCATTTCAGCGGCCAAAAGATAATGGATAATTTTATTGGTGATTATCAGTTTTCTATACTAAGGTCGGTTCAAGAATCTGAAAAAACCCTCTTTTACGTCGACCAATCCGCCCAATATTCTCTTGAGCAGTCAGTCTACGATTTGGCAAATAGCGGCGGAGTTTCTGAAATTGAAATCAGTGATGAAGAAAATTTTGCGGGCTACGAATGCGGAAAATATAATGATGCTTATGTATGGTATCAAGTGATAAAAAAAGACGGGAAGTATGATGCCCAAGAATGTTTTGATGAAAAATCTGCTGAAACAAATCTTGCTTACACGTTTAATCGAAACCTTGACAACTATCTTGTAAGTTATCCTGGCAATATACCAACTGATAACTATAAATATGAATTCAAAAATAATCTGGAGATAATCGGCCTTGCTGCATTGCCGGTTTATATTAATATTTTTAAAAAAGAAATACCGGAAGATTTCTCTACAGAAGCTCGCGAGATTAAGCCAAAACCCCTTGATGCCAAGCAGTTAGATAAAGACACCACAAAAAATTCTGAAGGATTCAGAGACTTTACAGGCACGGATTTGTGCGCCAAGGGCTCCCGATGCGTCCTTAAGGAAAATGCTTTCCAGCAGCTTGTGAAAGCGCAGGATGCTGCTGTAAAAAAAGGAATTTCGCTTGAAGTTTATTCTGCTTACAGATCATCGGAACAGCAGCAGGCACTATGGAACGGAGATACTCCGGAAAAATACGCAGACCGGTATAAAGACCCGACTGTAAGAATAAAATATGTCTGCGATCCAAAAGGTGGAGAGATCAAATGCCCCCACTTGAGCGGCAATGTTGTTGATATAAGATTGAAAGGAAAGACAACTAAAACAATGAACAGCGCTGAATGGAATATTTTGTACAGTATTATGACTTCAGCAGACTCAAACAAGCAGCCTTTGTGGGTTAAATACTCAAACGAGCCGTGGCATTTTGAGTGCTGCAATACACCAAGATACTCAAGAGCTATAGAAAAAGGAGTGACTTCAATAGTGTAAATAAAATGGAAACAAAAGATTTAATTTTATTGCTGATGATTCCTGTAATGCTGGTAGGAATAATTACTTTTGTTAATAATAATTCCATAACTGGAAATGTTGTCGCTGAGCAATCTGATAATGAAAAAATTGGAACTTATTCCGTCATGCCTTCTTTCAGAGCAAAGATTGATTACAGTCTGCAGGATTATTCTGATTTAAAAATTAAATTAAAAACTGCAATTGATAAATGCTTTGCAAGTAAGCAACAGGATGTCAAAGATTGCATCAGGACCGAAACAAATAAAGATGGATATAATTGGAATTGCAATGAAAAAGATTCTGACGTGCTTTACGATTTTACAGACAAGCTGAAAGAATGCATTAATCTTGAAAATGAAAATTATGTATGCAGGTTTTCTTTTGATTCAAGAGGCTTTCTGAACACGGAAAAACCTAAAAGAAATTTTGAGATTAAATTAACAAATTGGTATTATCCAAGAATAAAAGCTGAATTGTTTGAAGATGACGATATTCTTCTTGGGACAGAGTTTATTGAAGCAGGAAAACTGTTTTATACTGATTATGAAAACAAGGACAAGGAAAGTAAAAATTTAGATTCTATTACTATTAAAATTAATTATGAAGATGGAATTCCAGTTGTTACTGATTCACATGCAACTTTTAAAGATAAAAATATTGACAGGACAGTAGGATTAAGCAAAATATTTTTAATTTACAAATCCAAAGAAGGCATTAAATTCATCGACGAGCGTTTTGAGTCAAGCTTCAGAGGCCCAGAGCCTGCAAATACAATAATTGACCTGCCGCGCATGCAGGGTATTGATTTTTGCGCAAAAACGGGGAAAAAAGTTACTGCTTATGACGCCTCGGACGGAAAAGTTAAAGAACGGGAAATTGTTTACAAGTTTGCAATTATGCTGCCGAATCCTGTTCCTGCTCCCGTCGAGCTATTTGATGCAAAAGATAATCTGAAAGCCGAAAATTCTGCATTATTGGCCTGGGGAAAAGATTCGCAGGCAGGCATTAAATCCTATTCAGTTTATTATTCAACGAAAGATTTTATTGATGTGGAGATGAGCGATATCAAAAAAGATAATGATATCAAAAAAGTTTCAATTTTAATTAATAATCCAATCGAAATTGAAAAAGTTGATTTGGATAAATGCGAATTTAATCCGACCAATGAGCCCTGCAAATACAAGAATTATGGCAACCCATTGTTAAAAAATAAATTGTATTACATTAAACCCGAAAATAAATTTGTTTATGTCCTTTCAGATGTTGATTTTAAAGACGAGACTGATTATAATATTGCAATCACCGCTGTAAATGATAAAAATGAGGAGATTGACAACGACAATTCAATAAAAGACAATAAGAATATTTTTGATATTGGAAAAAATTATCTTTGGTTCTCTTCAAATGATGATTTGCCGCCTGCTAAAATAATTAATTTAAAAAAAGAAACAGGTTCGGATGGCAAGATAAAACTATTATGGGATTTGCCGACCAAAAACCTTGATGGAACTGATTTGAGTGACCTTAAAGGATTTAATATCTATTACAGAAAATATCTTGTCGGGCCTTTTGTAATTGCGTCATCTAATATAGACTCATCTTTTTCTAAAAAGGAAATAAGAGTTTCTGATGCTGGGTGCAGCAGCTCACAGCCTCAATGCGGGTATGAGATGGAAGAATTGGCAAGCGGGCAGTATTTTATATCTGTTGCAGCATTTGACGATAAGAATAATGAATTCAAGGACACTGCGCAATTAACTTAATTCCATTTGTTAGAACCAAAACTATTATAAATCATCTGAACTAACCTTATTCTTATGATGAAGATTCCTTATGAAGAGATAGTTCTCAAAATAAATGAAAGCACGAAGATGCCTGCTTCTGAAATTGAAGAACGGGTGGAAAAAAAATTAAAACAGCTTTCCGGGCTGATAAGCAAAGAAGGCGCTGCGCATATTGTTGCAAACGAGCTCGGTGTAAAAATCTTTGAGGTCTTGAGCGGAAAATTACAGATTAAAAATGTTCTTAATGGAATGAGGGACGTTGAAACAATCGGAAAAGTCCTGCAGATTTTTGACATGAAAGAATTTGTTTCTGCGAAAGGAGCAGGAAAAGTGGCTTCACTTCTAATAGGAGATGAAACCGGCACAATCAGAGTTGTGATGTGGGGCACTCACGCAGACCACGCTGCCAGCATCGGGCAGGGCTTTATTGTCAAAGTCATCGGCGGCTATGTGCGCGAGAATAATGGAAGAAAAGAAATACATCTGAATGACAGGAGCCAGCTGCTTATTAATCCAAAAGGTGAGACTGTAGATAATGTTGCAATTGAATCCAGAGCCGGCAACAGAAAGGAAATCAGAGCGCTTGCAGAGAATGACAATGAAGTTGAGCTGCTTGGAACAGTTGTTCAGGTTTTTGACTTAAGGTTTTACGAAGTCTGCCCGAAATGCGGCAAGAGAGTAAAGCCGTCATCTGATTTATTTGCATGCGCTGAGCACGGAAATGTTATGCCTGCATATTCTTATGTTTTGAATACTGTACTTGATGACGGGACAGAAACGATAAGATGTGTGTTTTTCCGTAATCTGGTTGAGAAATTACTGAAATTAAATCAAGAACAGGTTTTGCATTTTAAAAGCGAGCCCGCTGAGTTCGAGGCAGCCAAGAATGAGCTGCTTGGCACAATTGTTAAATTAAACGGGCGAACAAATAATAATTCTTTATTCAACCGCTTGGAATTTGTAGTGCAGAATGTTGACACAAATCCTAATCCTGAAGAAGAGATAAAGCGATTAAGCAATAACTAGATTTTTCTAAAATCCCTTTTTCCAACCATTCGGAATTTTTACCTTATGCTTACATTTTTTATGGGCATATAACCCATTATACTCATAAACTTTCTTGCCCTTATATGTAAATGGATGTGTAAAACTTACAATAGTAAAATATTTTCCCAAGGAGTCAATTTTCTTATTGCAGACCGTACATTTTTTATATCTGAATTTTCTAAATTTCTTCAAAGATAATAGGCGCATGATTGCACCCTTTTCTGTTTTTAGTTTAGAAATGCAAGAATAGTTATGCTTTAAAATTGGCATATATTTCTTTTTTAGAATCTCTTTATACATATAACTATCGCAATCTATATCATTACATTTTCCTTCCAACGCCCAAATAACTTCTTCTAATTTCTCAGTTAAAAAGCAATATTCTTCTTTAGTGTTATTCATTAAGATTAAGAGGCTAAACTTGTATTTAAAGATTGTACAACTGAAAATTCTCTATTTTAATCTATATTTTCCAGTATCAATGGACACTGGACATCTCCGCACAAGGTTTATAAGGGAATTATGAATTTGAATTCTAAAATGAATGAAGAAAATGCATTGGTTGTGTTTCAGGACAAGAGGATAAGGAGAATATGGCATGATAATGAATGGTATTTTTCCGTTGTGGATGCAGTTGCTGCTTTAACAGAGAGCCTTGATTCTAAAGATTACTGGTATAGGCTCAAAAAGAGAGAGCAAGAGGCAGGTGTTGAGTTATCGACATTTTGTCGACAACTGATTTTATAAGCGGGCGCGGAGTGTAATACTCTCCGCCATTTCTGCCGGCATTGCCCATATTTTGAATTTTTGCTTCATACAAGTGGGACATTTCGTGTTTTTCAGCGTGAGAGCCAAAACGCAGCCCGTCAATCAAATTAATTACTTCACGCAGATTATAGCCGCTTTGAATTCTATTTTTTAGTTCGCTAAAAATCTCACCAATCTTATATTGGATTGTATCTGCATTTTCCGCATTTACTTTAAATTTTTTAAAATAAGGAAATAATTTATTATTGACAAAATCTGTTAAATCGTCCCCGGTAAGTGCTTTATGATGGTCTAACTTGCCATCTTTGCCTTTTGGCTTGCCCAAACGCCCCATTGAAACTCTAGGCTAATTATACTAACATAAGTTTTGCCTGTCAACTGCGCAGAGGTATGTTTTTCTTTTTCAAGGTCATCAATATATTTTAAAAATAGAATCCAAGAAGTTTGCTCTATATAATCTAATTCACTGCTACAACCTGCATCTTTCCAAAGAACGTCATCTACATTCTTAAAAATTTGTTCAAACATTTTTCTTTACCAGCTTAACATCCACGTTTTCTGAAACGGTATTTTAATAATTTTTGTATGGAATTTACTAAAAGATTCATTAAATGCTTAATAAGTTTTCTTATCTTATATTCTCCAACCTATATATTCAAGTACCACTGGACACTGGACATCTTCGGCTGAAGTATATAAAGGAATTCTGTCTATCTACTGTTTGAAGTTGTCGCAAGGCAATTTTACCCAGTCTCTGGGGCGTGCGTGGTTAATGGCGTAAATCCGCCTAATACCGTCAAAACACGTCCATAATCAAAGGAGATCTGAAAAAAAACGCGAAAGCAAATGGGTGAATAAAATGAATGAAATAAAAAATATACCGGAAAAGAGATTTAGTACAGGCGCAGTTACTGCAACTGTCTGGCAAAACCAGGGAAAAGGCAGAAATGGGGAAGTAGTGCCATACAGGACTGTTTCTTTGCAGAGAAATTATAAAGACAAAAACGGAGTATGGCAGCATGCTAGTTCTTTAAGAGTCAATGACTTGCCAAGGGCATCCCTAGTGCTTCAAAAAGCATTCGAGTTTTTGGTTATAAGGGAGCAGAATGCAAATACCGCAGTAGATTATGTTGACGAAGACATAATTGAAGAAGTAATCTAAATCTACGAGGAATTAGATGAATTTTAATTTTATTTTTTAATTAAAAAAACAAAATAATAACAATAAGTATAAAAAACCAAGGTGATTAACGATGGAACAGGAATTAATGGAACAATTAGAAGATGTTAAGGAAACAAAAAGAAAAAGAAAAGAAATGAAATCAGAAAAATCTGAAGAGCCGGAAACCAAGAAAGAGCAGTCAATCTATGACCTGCCGGGAGTAGGCGCAGCTACGGCTGAAAAATTAATGGCAGTTGGCTACACTGACTTGATGAGCATTGCGGTAGCAAGCCCGGGTGAATTAATAGAAGCGACGGGAATGGGAGATGCAGTCGCAAAAAAACTCATAGCAATTGCAAGAAGTAATCTTGAAATGGGGTTTGAATCGGGAGAAGAATTATTGAAAAGAAGAGAAAAAGTCATCAGATTAAAGACTGGAAGCAATGCATTGAACACTTTGCTGGGCGGCGGGTTTGAAACAGGCGCAATTGTGGAATGTTTCGGAGAATTCGGCTCAGGAAAAACACAAATAGGCCATTCTTTGGCAGTTATGGCGCAGACTGTGGAAAAGGATGCAGTTGCAGTCTACATTGACACAGAAAACACTTTCAGGCCGGACAGGATAATTCAATTGGCGAAAGGCGCCGGACTGGATCCGGACCAGGTTTTGAAAAATATAAAAGTTGCAAGAGCTTACAACTCCGACCACCAGATGCTGTTGGCGGAAAAAGTTGAAGATTTAATCAAGAAGCAGGGACTGAATGTCAAACTAGTTGTTGTGGATTCATTAACTGCCCATTTCAGGGCGGAGTTCATTGGCCGCGGCACATTAGCAGAAAGACAGCAGAAATTAAACAGGCACTTGCACGTTCTTGCCAAACTGGCAGACAGATATAATTTCTGTGTTTATGTTACCAACCAGGTAATGGCAAAGCCAGACATGTTTTTTGGCGACCCTACACAGGCCATCGGCGGGCATATTGTAGCTCACGCCTCAACTTTCCGTGTCTACCTGAGAAAAGGAAAGAAAGGAACGAGAGTTGCAAAATTAATAGATTCACCAAATCAGCCTGAAGGGGAAGCGGGATTTTATGTTGACGAATCCGGGATAAAAGACGTTGAATAAACGTTTTTATTTATTTTTCTTTTTTTAATTTTTATTATTTGATTTATTGAATTTCAAACAAGTGATTCTTTCTTCAATAAACTTAATTCTTGCATCGTATAACAAACCTTTTAAAATAGCATAAACTCCGGGATATATTCGACTACAGTAAATGGATCATCATGAAAAAGAAAAAGATAGCTGCATTCTTTGATTTTGACGGTACAATCTACAAAGGGCTGGTTGCTTTCGACATTTTCACATTTGCTTTTAGAAATGGCATTATGAACCTCTCCGAGATGCTTACATTATCCAAGCTTTCGTACTATTATGTTCTAGATAAATTCAATCTCGCAGAAAGAATATCCATAAACAAGAGGCTGTACAAAAAAATTAAAGGACTGAAGTCGGAAGAGTTAGTTGGATCAGCGTCAGAAAAATTTTTTTTACATAACAAATATAAAAAATTTTATCCCGATATTATGGGAATTATCGGGTGGCATGCAAAAAATGGGCACAGAATTGTGGTAGTTACATCCGCAATTAAAGAAACGGTGAATCCCGTTAAAAAATTGATTAAGATTGACGAGATAATTTCAACAGAAGTAGAAACAAAAAATGGAATATATACAGACACTGTTAAAATACTGCCCGTAGGGCAGAACCGCATAGATCTCATAAAAAATTATTGCAAAAAACACAATATAGATTTGAGGAGGAGCTATGCCTACTCAGACCATTTTTCTGACATACCTTTGCTCGAGAGCGTGGGCAATGCCATTGTTACCAGCCCTGACAGGAGGCTGAGGGCGCATGCAGTAAAAGAAGGATGGAAAATAATAGAGAATAGATAGCACAAGACACACAAAACCGGCAGTAACGCAAGTTCTTCACCAAAACCTTTTTAATACAATATTTAATAGTTAAAGACTATGATTCATCCATACCATCGCTGGTTTATGCATATTTGGATGCTATGGACTAGAAGTATAGGGGGACTTGAAAACATTCCAAGAGGAAAAGCTTTCATAATTGCATTAAACCACTCAAGTTATTATGATACCGGGCTTGTCCATGCATTGCTAATCCCTTTATTGGATAAAAAAGTGCATCCTTTCGTAAACAGCTCTTACTGGAAATATAAATTTGTTGCAAGAATATTTCTTAGCCCGGGAGAGGCTATTCCAATTTACATAAAAAAAGAAGATAATTACAAGCAAAAAAACAAAAAGGCATTCAATAAAGCGCTCTATTATGCAAAAAAAGGAGAGCCTCTTATGATTTTTCCGGAAGGGAAAAGGAGCAAAGACGGGAAACTGGGAAAGGCTTACACAGGAATTGCAAAGCTGGCATTGAAAGCGAAGATTCCTGTAATTCCTATGGGAGTTATTGGCTCAAACAAAGTCTGGCCAAAAGGCAAAACCTTTCCAAGATTCAAAAGATGCGATATCAAAATCGGAAAGCCTATTTATTTTGAAGATTACTATAATAAAAAACCAACCGAGTATATTTATGAACAAGTTACGAGAATCATAATGAAAGAGATAGCAAAACTAATCGGGCAAAAATACGACTACTAAAATGGTGTATTCAATACTTAAAATATGGTTTCCACCTTTATGCAAGCTATGGGTTAGCAAAATACAAGGAATTGAAAATATACCAAAAAACATGCCTTTTATCATTGCTGCCAACCATAGCAGCTATTATGATGATGTTTTGACTTATGCAATAATTGTTCCTCAAACAAACAAACAAATCCACGCACTTGTAAACAGCACTTATTGGAAAAAATTCCCGGCAAAACAAATAATCGAGCATGGCAAGTGCATACCCGTTTACGTCGGGAAAAATTATGATGCTGATAGAAACAAGAAATCACTCCAGCTTGCAGTGGAGTATTTAAAAAAAGGTGACCTGATTATGATATTTCCTGAGGGCACTAGGAGCATTGACGGAAAAATTAAAAAAGGCCACAGCGGAGTTGCAAAAATTGCGTTAAAATCAAAGACACTGGTCTTGCCGATTGGAATCAAGGATTCAAATAAGGTGCTTCCAAAAGGTGCTGGATTTATGAAATTTGCAAGATGCAGCGTTATAATCGGAAAGCCATTGAGCTTTGAAAACTACAATAAAAATTCATATGGCAAGGTAACAAGAATTATAATGCAAAAAATTGCAAAGCTAACAGGGCAAGAATACAACTACTAAAATGGCATATCCAATCGGAAAATACATCATCGTTCCATTTTTTAATTTATGGCTCAAGCAGATAAGCGGAATTGAAAATCTGCCTCCCGATGCATTCATAATTGCTGCCAACCACTCCAGTTATATGGATCATCCTCTAATCGTCGGAAATATTGTTAAACACAAAAACAGAAAAGTTCATTTCCTTTCAAAAAAAGAGCACTTTGACACAACGCTAAAAGCAATATGGCACAGATATGCAGGAGCAATCCCTTTAGACAGGCAAAGAGGTGGAAAACTTGCTTTAAAAAAAGCTGTAAAAATATTAAAAGAAGGAAAAATTATTGCCATCCATCCCGAAGGGACAAGAAGCCTTGATGGCAAATTAATGAGGGCAAAAACAGGAATAGCAAGGCTTTCATTAGCTGCAAAGGTTCCTGTTGTCCCGGTCGGATTGATAGGAACTTTTGAAATACTTCCGAAAGGCAAATATATTCCCAGGATGAAAAGGGCCATAATACATATAGGCAAGCCGATGTATTTTGGCAAATATTATAGAAAGCCCGTGACCAAAAGATTATTAAGGGAAATCACAACAAAAATAATGAAAGAGATTGCCAAATTGTCAAACAAAAAATATGAATTTGATTAAAGATAAATTAAAATATAATGATTAATAATAAATTAATGAAGCTATCTCACTTTTAATAATAATTAAAAATATTGTCAATTAAGAATATGAGAATAGCGTGAGAATTATATTAAACAATAAAAAATTCAAATAAATAAAATGAAAATATCCATAATAGGGGCAGGAAGCTGGGGCACGGCTTTAGCAATCCTTTTAAGCGAAAAAGGATTTGATGTGAAATTATGGGCAAGAAGAAAAGAGCTCGCAAATGAAATTAACATCAAAAAAGAAAATACACAATATTTGCCTGGAATAAGAATTCCAAACAATCTGGTAGTCGACTCTTCATTAAAAAATGTTACAGATGGTTCTGATATTATGATTACAGCCGTCCCGAGTGAATTCTTGAGAGCCACTTTGAGTGAACTCAAGCCATTTTTCAAAAATCAAATTGTTGTCAGCGTCACAAAAGGAATTGAGCATTCAACGGGAAAAAGGATGACAGAAGTTATCGAAGATGTTTTAGGAAAAAATTCTAAAGTCACTGCGCTGTCCGGACCAAACCATGCAGAGGAAGTCGGGAGAAAGATGCCGACTGCAAGCGTGCTGGCAAGCAATAACCAGAAACTTGGTAAGTTCGTTGCGGAAAAATTAAGCACGCCTGCTTTTAAAGTTTATTATTTAAATGATGTTGCCGGAGTGGAAACTTGCGGAGCCCTTAAAAATATTACAGCCATCGCAACCGGAGTGTGCGATGGATTTGGCTTTGGAGACAATGCAAGGGCTTCAATAATTACTTTGGGATTGATGGAGATGAATAATTTTGGAAGGCATTTCGGTGCGAAAAGAGGAACAGTATACGGATTGGCAGGTGTTGGAGACTTAATTGCAACCTGCGTCAGCAAGCACAGCAGGAACAGGTTTGTAGGCGAGCAACTGGCAAAAGGAAAAACAATGAAGGAAATAAAAAACGAGATGCATGGCATGATAGCAGAAGGGATTTCCACAACAAAAGCTGTTTATGAATATTCTATGAAGCACAAAATACAGATGCCGTTAACAAATCAGGCCTATGAAGTTCTTTTCAACAACAAAGATATTAAGAAAGCGATTGTGGATTTATTGAATTTGGTTTAAAGGAGATTTCATGTCTTGGTTTCATAATATTAATAACTTTAGTTTGGAAATTTATAATAAGGAATTAGGTAAATTTATTCGTGATGCAAATAGTTTTTCTTGGTTTAACCATTTGCCTAGCTTTGGCATGTCTTATAACGGTAAGGGATTCATAGAATTGTTTCAGATGCATGAAAAGTCGCAAAAACTTATATTTAATGAATTTGTTGAAAAAGATTTAGATATTGTTTTGTATTGCATTAAAGAAAAGCACATTAACGATGAATGGCTAAAATGTTTTGAATGGTATAATAAAAGAAAGAGAGCTATAAATAGGGCACATTCAGTATTCAAAACTTTTATTTCTCCATTCTTATACAGATCTATACTTCCAAGCATGTATAAAAAACTCTTACGATACGGAAGTATAACAGCGAATCTTACCGACCAATTCGAGGGTGAATCTTTTCGACAAGCAAATCTTCCAAGATCTGATTATATATGGGCGTCAGATTTTATAGAAAAAGCATGGGAAGGCACTCAAAATTTGAATCCGGCAATAATCGTGATATACAGGAAAAAATATTTTTATAAGTGGAAGTCAGGTTATGGCGGCTATGTCTGGATCAAAAAAGATAAAAGTACAGATTACAGGGATACAATTGAAGCTATAATAAAAGTAAGATATTATTAAAATTTAAATTAAAAAACAAATAAATTTATTCTTCTGTGAAATCCTCAATCTTCTGCGGCAACTCTTCATCTTCTTTTAACTTACCTTTTGCCTTGAGGAATTCTTTTGTTAGGATGTAGAACAGCAATCCCAGGGATTTCTTTCCCTTGTTGTTGCACGGTATGACAAAGTCAAGATAATTGGTCTGATTGTTTGTGTCACACAGCGCAATCACTGGAATGCCGACTTTTACTGAATCAAGGACTGCATTTCTGTCGGGCCAGGCATCAACTACCATTACAATTTTTGCTTCCGTGTAATCTTCAAGGTTGGGGTTTGTCAAAATTCCCGGAGGATAACGCCCGGCAAATGTTCTTACTCCAGCCAATTTTCCAAACAATTCAACCGCTTTCCATCCGTTTTCCCGCCTGCATATGATTAAGATATCCTTTAGTTCATATTGGGCCAGAAAAGTCGCGGCAACTCTTATCCTTTCATCTATTTTCTGCAGGTTTAAAACAGACAATCCGTCCGGCCTTGTTTTGTAGATGAACTGATCCATGTATGCGGTTCTGAACTTCGTGCCTATGTGTATTCCTGATTTGAGATAAACATCCCTTGGAACCAAAAACTTATCTTCTGCCATTTTCAAATCCTCCGTTAATTTTATTTTCTTTGAGTTTAATATTTTTATTTTATTTGAATTTTATAATTTAATTTTTTATTAATAAATACACAATTTGATAATCATTACTTTATTGAATATTATTATTAATTCATTATTTATTTTTCTTGATTAATTTCTTGAACAGCTCAGAATTAGTGTGTCTGAACCGCTTTTATAGCCCGCAGTTGAACAACTCGTATTCTTAGGCAATAGTTTGCGGAATGAGATAGCCATTTAAAAATGTTACTAATGAAAATTGAATGTTTCTAAATCCTCATAAACCTGGTCTTGCGATGTTAAAGTTGACTTTATAAGTCTAAAATCCTTTATTTCAATTCTTTTGCTATCAACTTTGATTTTTTTTATGTCATCAACTAAATATTTTTTATCATCTGGAAATTTAGTCCTTGCCAAAGTAATGTGCGCCTTGAAATCTTTTTCTTTTTTAAATAAATTTTTTAAAGAGGCATCCACTTGTTTTTGCAATTCAATAATTTTTTCCTCAGGATTTAATCCAACCCAAACAACCCTTACCTCATTTCCAGCATAAAATAGTCCAATCAAATCTAAATTTACATTAAAAGGCTCAACCTTAATTTTCTTGAGGTTATCAACAATTTCATCAAAGTTTTTTGACTGCACATCCCCAAGAAACTTCAAAGTCAGATGAAATGATTTTACCAGGCTTAATTTTTTATCGGAAGGAAGATGTTTTTGCAGCTCTATAAAATAATCTTTTAATTCATTAAAATCGATTGCAACGAATAATCTCATGATTATCAAAAATAATGAAATATATTTAAAGCTTATCTTAAAAAAATAAACAAAGAATTAAACTTTATCTGTAATTTTCCTATTCTTCTCCAAAGTTTTCCGTGTCTTGGCCGCCTTCGTACCCGTCGTTGGACTCCTTGCTTTCGGATTCAGCAGACTTGTCGTAGCTTTCTTCTGCTCGACCCTCTCTTGGTGACTCAGATGACTCTTCGGTTTTTTCACCTATCACTTCTGCAAAACCAACTTTGGGAAGGACTTTTGTTATTTTCACCCTTACCTCATCGCCTTGCTTTGTGTTAGGAATAAACAGCACGAAACCGTCTTTCTTTGCTATGCCGTCGCCTTTCTCCCCGACAGCCTCTATCTTAACATTCAGCTCATCGCCAACCTTTACTGGTGCGAAATTTTGTCTGCTGAAATCTCTTCTTGGCCCTCTATCATTTCTCATATCTAATACCTCTATATTATTTACCCTATCTTGTGCCGTGCACAATACTCCGTAAAAAGTGACATTAGTATTTAAAGTTTGCTGGTTAAAATCCTCAGAAATCACCAATCTTTGGCCAATTAGCCATTACACAGCCGCCATCGATAACAAGAGTTTGGGCTGTAATGTAGCTAGCGGCATCGCTTGAAAGGAAAGTTACAGCATCTGCGATTTCCTGCACATCTGCAAATCTTCCCATAGGAACCTCTTTTTTGAGTTTTTCAAACTTTTTTTGGTCGTTTACAAGCTCGTACTTTAAGCCGCTTGTATTAACAAATCCAGGCGCAACAACATTAACGTTTATGCTGTATTTTGCCCATTCAAGTGCAAGACTTCTTGTTAAATTAATCACGCCAGCCCTTGCGGCGCCTGAATGAATCATTCCTGCAGCCGATTTTACTGCATAAATAGTGACCATGTTTGTTATCTTGCCGTACTTTTGCTTTTTCATAAATTCTCCGGCGGCCTTGCAGCAGTAGAATGTATTATAAAGATTTGTCTTGACTACGGCATCAAATCCATTTGGAGAGATTTTTTCAATTGGAGCTAGAAATTGTCCGCCGGCGTTGTTTACAAGAAAATCAATTCTTTCATATTCTTTTGCAATATCTTTGAATACCTTTTCTACCTGAGTAAAATCCCTTAAATCAGCCTGAAATCCAATGCATTTTGAAAACTTGCTTAGCTCTTTGACACCGGAATCAACATTCTCTTTTTTTCTATGAACTATTGCAATCTTTGCCCCAAGCTTTCCGAACTGGGTGGCAATTGATTTTCCTATTCCTGTTCCCCCTCCCGTGATTACAGCAATTTTTCCCTTGAACAAATTTTTTGCAAATATCATCTTGCTTTGAGTATTTGTTTTGCATTAAAAAGGTTTTGATTTTTATCTTATTCTATATCTTATTCCTTCCGGATCTATTTCATTTAAGATTTTAATATCTTTATCTGTTAATTCACTTAATTTTTTAGCATTTACGTCTTCCAAGTCAAATCCAGTATTATCCTTAATTTCCCAGATACTTGAAACTGGGTAATATCCCAGAATTTCCGGTTTTTTGCCGAGCTTCAATATTCCGAGATTGCTTATGACTATTGTGTCATTATCTGAGCTCGTAGTTATAAAATCAACTTTATCGACAAAAGTTCTCTTTGAATGATTTTGAGTTGTTATGATAGTTCTTTTACATAAATTCCTTAAAGTAACGGCGCCTGCAGGGCCAGGAAGCTTGACTTTTGGCTTTTTATAATCGCCTATGCATGTTATGTTCGCCTCGCCTTTTTTTGAAATTTGAACTGCGCCAAAAAACATCAAGTCTATGTCCCCTTTTAGCGCAAAATCCCAAACTTTGTCAAGCTCTATGAATGAATCTTTTCTTTCAAGCGCATTTACTGTCACAGAAGAATACGCTGGGCTCTTGATGTCGGGGTTGATTGCGCCGCTTCCGCAGTTAAAATAATTAAATTTCTTGCCTAATTTTCTTGCAAACATTGTTGCCAGCATCGGCAATGGTGAAGCTACCCCAGTTGCAACCGATTTATTGTCTATTATGAAATCTGCCAAAGTTGTAATTATATAATCAGTCTGTTTTTTTTCAATTTCATTCTTTGCAGGTTTTTCATTTCCATTATTTTTTCCATTACTCAGATATTCACGTATTTTTTTTGCATCATAATTGTAGAATTTAAAACATGAAGTAGGCAATGCACCATTTTTTATTTCAACAATAAAATCAATTTTTTCTGCAGGAATAGTTATTTCTTCTAATTTATCAGCTATTTTTTCCACGCTGACAATAACCTTTTTGCTTGCTTTTGCAATCAGCTTATCAATCAAGGGGTCATTTATGAACACATTTCCTTTTCTGTCTGCATATTGGGCATGAATCAGAGCGAAATCAGGGTTCAGTGCATTTGTCATTATGCTTCCGCCGCTTTTTTTGTATTCATTAAATTTTAAGTAATTTGTATTTTTAAATGAGGAAACTTCAATTTCATTTAGTCCTAATGCAGCGGCTTTCAAGGCTTGAATTATCTCCAGTATGTCCGTTTCTTTCCATTTAATCAAACCATTTTCTATTGCTTTCCGCCAATTTGGGGCTATTACAAACCCGTCTTCATAAGAAAATCCATTGAATCCGAAAATGGCTTCTCTAACGCAGTTATTTTTTATCAAAACGTCTGCTGCAAGCGGGTTTGGAATGCTGATTATTTTAAGATTTTTTTTCTTTTGCCTTGCTATTTCAAAAATCAGCGCCATTGGAGCCCGATTCAACTCCATTCCCGAAAAGGTAATGAAGCTGCCGTCTTTAATTTTTTCAATAGCCTTCGCTAGTGTTGTAAATTCCATTTTAGGCCACAATTTCACTGTCCATATTTATTAGAAATCCTTCCTTGTCAATCTGCCTTAGTATTTTTAATTCATCCTTTGATGGCTCCTTGGTTATTTCAATATTTTTAGGCACAATTGGCTGAAATCCAGTTTTATCGAGAACTTCCTGCAAATTTGAACTGGAATGGATTGATTTTATTCTCATAATTCCATTTTCAAAATCAAAAACACAAAGGGGAGTTATGCAAAGCAGCGGGCCGCCGGCTATTCCATATTTTTTTCTTGTATTATAGCCGATGCTTGAAATATAATAAACTTCCTCGACAAATCTTCTTTTCGAGTGTTCCAAGCTGAAAATAAAATATTTTTTTGATAGCTGCGCAATAGAAGTTGTCCCGATTGAGCCCGGACCCCTGAATTTAAATTTCCTATTTTCATCTTTTGTGCCGATTAAATTAGTGTTTCCTGATTTATCAATCTGCAGCCCTGAAACAAAAAAAGTATCACATAATTTATTTTGCTCATTTGGATTTGCTATACTTAAAATCGAATCGTGTTTTTCATTATACTGCACAAGAAGATGCGACTTGCTATCAACATTTGAAGTCCAGGCTGCGGGATTTAATTCAACCACATTATTTACACTTAAACCGTGCCTTATTTTCAGTTTTGGAGAATATAATTTCTGGGCAAGAAAAGCCGCGGCTAACGTGAATTCTGCATGCAGTCCAAATGCAACAGTATCATCATTTTTTAACTCTCTGGCTATCACGCACGCCAACAATTCCCCAATTGAGTGGTTTTTATTGATTTTCATTTTAATCTTAATTATTTATTCTTAAGTTTTAATGAATTTAATTCATTTTTTCCAATTAGTTTGATATAATCCTCATGATTTTTCATATTGAAAACGTATTTTTTAAGATAGTCATTGAATTTTCTTTCTCTGCAGTACCTGGCATATTCTTTATAATGGTTTAAATCTGGAATATAAAATCCATTTGAAGCGCCAGGATGGGCTCCGAAGGGAATCTCTATAACTTGCGCATTTCTTATAATTGTTCTTTCTGGATGCCGCATTATTGCCACGTTATTAACAATTTTTTCAACAGAACAAACCACTTTAGTTGATGATTCTGCTAATTCCTGCTCGCAAAATAATCTTCCAAGAAAAATGTTATTTGGAAACTGCACGTTTCCTTTTGAGTCAGCAATTCCACAATGCAAAAATGAAATATCAATATTTATCGGGGGAATTTTTAAATAATATTTTCCATTTATCTTTATTTCTTTAATATCCTCATTTAACCTCGGAATACTGCTTCCAAAACCTGCTGGCCAAAGCATGTAAGGGACATTCTGGATGCCTGCCTTTAGTGCGACATGCCATATACATTCATCGCATTCCCAGACTTCAATTTCATTATTCTCCGCAGCTTTCCTAAAATTCGGCGCAACCCCTTCAATTTTTTCAAATGCGACACATGAAGTTATGACTTTTTTTACGCAACCAGCCCCGATTAAAATATCAGTCTCAATTCCTGATGTGGGACCAGAGACAATTGTCAGATTATTTATTTTTTTTTTAATAATTTCTCTTATGATGGCCATCGGAGGATTCATATAAGAGAAGCCGCTCAATCCAATTGTCATGCCTGATTTTAACTGACCAACGGCTTTTTTCATATCAATTATGCCGGCTTCACCGGATTTTAGAAGTTGATTTTTATTCTTCATTTTAATTACTGCAAAACAAGATTAAAAATTATTTAACAGGCCTGAATTTAATTCCGTAATGTATGATTCCGCCTTCCCCGTCTGTATATACTTTCCTGACGCAGGATTCAACTTTCATTCCTTCTTTTAAATTATCATATTCCACCAACTGCGCAGTCATTTTTGGGCCTTCATCGAGCTTTATCATTGCAATTGTATAAGGGACATTTTTTTCAAGCTCTGCAAGGGGGAAAAAAATTGTCGAGTAAGAGTAAACTTCCCCAGTACCATTGAATTTATAGTCCTCAAGCTCGTTGCTCCTGCATTTTGGGCAGTTTAACCTGGAAGGAAAAAACAATTCAAGGCACTCTTTGCATTTTGAGCCCGTTATGTAGTATCCTTTCCTTGTTTTTCTCCATTGCATTACTACATTTGTCTTGTGCATTTTCTCATTTTGAAAATATGGCAACTACGGCGGTTGAGCCTGTGCCGCTTAGCGTTGATGTCAGTCCGTATTTGGCATTTTTGACTTGCCTTTTGCCGGCATTGTTGTTCAATTGGTAAAAAACTTCTATTGCCTGCCTTACTCCTGTTGCTGCAAAAGGATGCCCGCACCCTTTTAGCCCACCGCTTGGATTTATTGAAATTTCTCCATCAATATTTGCTTTGCCTTGTTCAACAAATCTTGCCGCCTCGCCTTTTTTTACAAATCCAACGTCTTCGATAGACATTAATTCGCTTATTGAAAAAACATCGTGGAGCTCAGCAAAACTTATGTTGTGCGGCTTGATTTTTGCCTTTTCAAATGCGACTTTTGATGCGTATTTTAAGGCATTAAAAGTAGTTATGTCCTCCCGCTCGTGAACTGCAAGAAAATCGGAGCCTGTACCGTGGCCAATTAGTTTTATCTTTTCCTTGTGTTTTTTGGCAATTTCATCATTTGCCATTACGACTGCGCAGCATCCATCACCTGTGGCAGCAGAATGCAATACTCTCAGCGGAGTTGCAACCATTTGGCTTTTTGCAATATCTTCCGGTGCAATAGCAAATTTAAACTGTGCCATGTCATTATTTGCTGCATTTGCATGGTTTTTAACCGACACCATGCCAAGCTGCCCAAGTGTTGTCTTGTGCTCTTTCATGTGCTGGCTCGTTATCATTGCATAAAGGCTTGCAAGAGTTGCCCCTTGGGATGCCTCATAATCATAATCAGTCACCTGTGAAATTACAGATGATGCTTCATTTACGCCAAGGTCGCTCATTTTTTCCACTCCAATCACTAAGGCGATTTTGCTATTTCTGGCTGCAATTGAATTTGCAGCTTGGATTATTGCTTGCGAGCCTGAAGAATCCCCTCCATTTATTGCTGTAGAGTTGTTTATTCCGAACATATCCGAGCAAAGAGCATTAATATTTCCTTGTCCGTTTATGGTATTTCCAAAGCAGTTTGCAACGTACAAAGAATCAATATCCTTGATATCCAGGCTCGATGATTTCAATGCGTTTTTTACAGCTTCATCTATCAATTCCTTTATTCCCCTATCCCAATGCTCTGAAAATTTTGTCGAGCCAACGCCTATTATATTCATTTTATTCAATCCTGCTTGTCAGCTTAAGGTAAGTGGTATAATCAACATATTTTTTCTTTTCAAGATAATCTTTTGTTGTCCTCGCCAGATTTTTCTTGCTTTCAATTTTATCTGTAACTTCAATGTAAAAAGAATCGCTTCCGGCGCCGCTTCCAAACGAAGTAACAATTATTTTTTCGCCGGCATTTGCATCGTCAAGCACCGAAGCCAACCCAATCAACGATGCCGCTGAATATGTGTTTCCAATCTTGTCAACTACAAATCCGTTTCTTAGCTGCTCATTGCTGAATCCCAGAAATTTGGCAACCCTTGTCGGGAATTTGCCGTTTGGAGTGTGAAAAACAACATGGTTAAAATCAGCTGGCTTAAGGCCTGTTTTTTCCATAAGCAATTGCGATGCAATTACAGTATGCTTGAAATATGCCGGCTCGCCGGTAAATCTTTCAGCGTGAGTCGGATAGCGCATTCTTGGCCTTCTCCAAAAATCAGGAACATCGGATGAATATGAAACGGTCTCTTTTATTTCTGCAACTATCTCATTTTTATTGTTGCCTAATATAAATACAGCGCTTCCCGTTCCTGTACTTTGATCGCCAACATTCTCAACACTATATTCGGCTGCGTCAGCTCCTATCGCAATGCCGTATTTTATTAAGTTTGATTTTACCAATCCCATAACCATCTGCAATGATGCTGTTCCGGCTTTACATGCAAATTCAACATCTGCACCGGTGTAATTGTTTCCCATCCCTATGGCGTTTGCAACCATGCTGATGTTTGGCTTCACAGCATAAGCTGGGCTTTCAGAGCCGGAATAAATTGCACCAATTTCTTTTGGGTCTATCATTGCGCGCTTTAATGCATTCAAAGAAGCTTCTATACTCATTGTCACTGTGTCTTCATCAATATTCGGAACGGACTTTTCGCTAATTAAAAGGCCTTTCTTTACGCTGTCTACATCCCTTCCCCACGTATTTGCAATTTCTTCAGTCTTGATTCTATACAATGGAATGTAAACCCCATACCCTATAATTCCAACCATTAAAATCCAAGGCCCCCATTCACGCTAATTACTTCCCCAGTTATGTAATTTGATTTGTCTGAAGCAAGGAATAGAGCGCAGTTTGCTATTTCTTGTGTTGTTCCCATCCTTTTTAATGGAATCATTGCCATCATTATTTTTTTTCTGAAAAAAGGAATTTTTTTTGTCATGTCACTGTCTATTATTCCGGGAGCTATAGCATTAACTGTTGTTCCATATTTTCCCAGTTCTTTTGAAAGTGATTTTGTAAAGCCTATTACCCCAGCTTTCGAAGCGGCGTAATTGCACTGCCCAAAATTGCCTGCAATGCCCGCAATTGAAGAGATATTAATAATTTTTCCATTTTTTTGTATAAGCGGCATGGCTTGTTTTGTAACATTATACACGCTTGTAAGATTAACATTAATCACTTTGCTCCACTCGTCTTGCGTCATGTTTTTTAGTGTTCTATCCATGGTAATTCCTGCATTATTAACTAAGACATCAATTCTTCCAAAATCCTTTTTTATTTGCTCAATCATTGCAGTTACTTCATTGAAATTACTTACATCAGCTTTGCAGCATGTAGCGTTTTTTCCTAATTTCTTTATTTCATCAACAAGCTTCTCAGCGCCTTCTTTGTCACCATTATAATTAATTATAACGGCTGCATTGTTTTTAGCAAATTCGATTGCAATTGCTTTTCCAATGCCTCTTGATGCCCCTGTTATTAATGCGATTTTATTGCTTAACATCTCAACACCCCTTTATTTTGCCTTCTTCAATATATGTACAGTAACCGTGCTTCCAGCCCCGCCTATGTTTTGCGCAAGTGCGTAATTAACATTTGAAACCTGCCTATCGCCGGCCTGTTTTCTGATTTGTTTTGTCAACTCATAAATCTGTGAAATTCCCGTAGCTGAAATAGGATGCCCTTTTGCTTTCAGTCCGCCTGAAGTGTTAACCGGCATTTTTCCGTCAAGGTTAGTGTAACCTTTTCTAATCAACTCTTTTCCCTCCCCTTTCCCGCAAAATCCTAAGTCTTCATATGAAATTAATTCAACTGATGTAAAAGCATCATGAATTTCTGCAATATCAATATCATTTGGGGTTATGTTTGCCTGCTTGTAAGCTTCTTCTGCTGATTTCACTGTCGAATGCCATGAAGTCAAGTCTTCCCTTTCAAATGGGGCAAGAAAATCGCTTTCCTGCGCGCTTCCAATAACTTCAACATCACTTTCTTCTTTTGATAAAACAAGCGCTGCTGCCCCATTACACGTAATACTGCAGTCAAATAGTCTTAATGGAGACGCGTAAATTGGAGAATTTTTTATTTCTTCTAATGTAACTTTTTTCTTGTAAAACCTTGCTTTAGGATTCAGGAAAGCATTCTTGTGGTTTTTGAAGGCAACCAAAGCCAGATCATCCATTGTTGCCCCATATTTTAGCATGTACTGCTGCGCCACCAATGCATTTTGAGCTGGAAAGTTCAGTCCTTCAGTTTGCTCATAGATTCGTTCGCCACCCATTAATATTTCGTCTGTTACTCTTTTGCTTGTATTTGCAATTGGCCTTTCAAAACCTATGACTAGCATATTCTTGTAGCTGCTGTTCTTGTAGAAGTTCATAGCAGTCCACAAGGCAGTTCCGCCGCCTGCACAGCCGGCCGGAACAGCAATTATCGGCATTTTTTTTTGGAACAGGCTGCTAATCATTGATGCACTATGCCTTTGGCGCTCGCCATTGCTTCTAATATCCATGTTGGAAAGCACAATTGCGTCAACATCGTTCATTGAAATATCTGAATCATCCAAAGCTTCGGTTGCGGCCTCGTAAACTAATTGAACAGAAGGGTCTTCCTGTATTCCAAATTTAGTCATGCCGACTCCTTTGATGAACATCACTACATCACCTTGGAAAGCAGTTTTTTCATTTTGGATTTTACCTTGTCAACAGGAGTTATTTTAGGTGTGCCTTTTGTTGTGAGCAATTTTTTCATCAGAAGCACCTGCTCAACTGAGTCCGTCTTTTCATCAATCTTTGCCGCGCTGGCAATATTTGTTTTAGCCAAACTTTTTATCGCACAGTCGCCAAGAATCACAAGCCTGTCTTTGTTGCTTAATTCACTTTCTTTAATATGGGCACCGATTGCGATCGTTATTTCATCCCCTCTTAATCCAACTAATCTTGTTGTAATATTATTCATGATATTTAGGCATGCCGGACATGCTTTGCCGTCAATAATTTTTATATCTGGATGGCCATTGTCATTGGGATTTGCCTGTTTTAACGGGTACTTCAATGACTCCATGCTATTTCCAATAACTTCAAGATTTTTTTTCTCAATTGCAGGAATGCCAATCCAGCGAGTTAATGGGAGCATTGTTATTTCAGAAAATGTCGTGTCAAGATTATAGATATTTTTGCCCGCTAATACCAGATTTAGGAAAGCCGGCTCCCCAAGAGCTAATGGTCCCTGAGCCTGCATACCGTTTGTTGCATCAGCAATTGTAAAAATATTTTCAAGTGATTTAACTAATTTTGGCAAAGTTATTGTGATATCATCAAAATACATATTTCTTTGAGTTTGTTCATCAACCAGCCTTGAGAGGTTTTCAACTGCTCCTGAAATCCCCAGCTGGAAATTTGATTTCATGATGGGGCAGTTTATTATTTTCCTATTTAATGCTTCTTTGAAAACATTGAATTTGTAATCATCAATTTCCATTTCTTTAAAAGGGCCTTTTGAAATATCCATGAACTCGATTCCATATTTCTTGCATATATCCAAATTTCCGGCTTTTGAAGCGGCATCCTTTGAGTCAGAGCCAATCAAAGCCTGCTCGGCAACAATTATATTTTCTTTTTTAATGCCAAAATCAAATAAGACACGGATAAGGGCGTCAATAAAATCAGGATTTGTATTTACTGCCTGATATGAATAAGCTGCTGTTACGATGCTAGGCTTTATCAAAATCTTATCTTTTGAATCAAATTCAAATCCCTTGAGAAGCCCGATTGCTTCCTTTATTGCTTCGTAAATATCATACTTAACTTTTACAATTGCAACGGCATCATTTGTTTTAGCTATTTTCTCAATGTAATCTTCGCCAATATTGTAATCGTTCATTGTTTTCTTTGGCAGCCTGTTGCCGTGCTCATCTTGCAATAATAGTACGTTATATGGCACAATTGGGTGCATTGGTGATGGTATATTTACTTTTGTTATTCCAATTACCTTAAGTTTTGTTCCCTTTTGTTTTGTAATTACACCTTTGCAATAGATGCACTTTTCAATAGGATAAATCCATCTCTTATTGCAGGTCTCGCAAACCCATCTGATTATCATCAAGTACTCACCTTCTTCAATATATGTACAGTAACCGTGCTTCCAGCCCCGCCTATGTTTTGCGCAAGTGCGTAATTAACATTTGAAACC